>Ga0154354_1052_pt1 | contig 70579 bp, 66 predicted proteins | sample RifGroA2_FD_115882 | JGI IMG/M metagenome (GOLD analysis project Ga0154354, IMG submission 115882) | Rhodocyclales bacterium GWA2_65_19
CGATCTCATCAGCCGCCGCGCCACGCAGCGCGAAATCCGCAACCTGGCCATCGAGAAGGGCTTCCGCCCACTGTCCGAAGACGGCTTGCGGCGGGTGCTCGACGGCTCGACCTCGATCGAGGAAGTCGGTCGCGTCATCGACTTGACGGAGCGGATGTAGCCGGTCCCGGCACGACGCATCCAGACGACACACGATGGCTCTCTATGCGTACAAGGCGATGACCGAGACCGGCAGAACGGTGATGGGCCGCCTCGAAGCAATCAACCTGATCGACCTCGAAATGCGCCTCAAGCGCATGGACCTGGACTTCATCAATGGCGATCCGGTCAAGCAGGGCGGCCTGATGAACCGGGCCAAGATTACCCGCCCCGAGCTGATCAACTTCTGTTTTCACCTGGAACAACTCTCGCGCGCCGGCGTGTCGCTGATCGAAAGCCTCAGCGACCTGCGCGACACCATCGAGAACCCGCGCTTTCGCGAGATCATCGCCGGCATGGTGGAAAGCATCGAGGGCGGCAAGACGCTCTCGCAGGCGCTCGCCGAGCATCCTCAGACTTTCGATGAAGTGATGGTCAGCCTGATCCGCGCCGGCGAGGAAACCGGCGCCCTGCCGCAAGTGCTCAACAACCTGGTCGAATCGCTGAAATGGCAGGACGAGCTCGCCGCCCACACCAAGAAGCTGATCATGTACCCGGCCTTCCTCGGCACGGTAGTGGTCGCCATCACCTTGTTCATGATGATCTACCTGGTGCCGAAAATGGCCGGCTTCATCCGCAACATGGGACAGGAGTTGCCGACCCAGACCAAGATACTCATCGCCACTTCCGAGTTCTTCGTCGGCTACTGGTATGTCGTGCTCGGCCTGCCGCTGATCGGCGCCGCGATCGTGGCATTCCTGGTCAGCAGAAATCGCGCGGCGCGCTACCGCTTCGACGCAGCCAAGCTGCGGCTGCCCTATGTCGGCGATATCCTGCGCAAGATCATCCTGTCGCGCTTCGCTTCCGTCTTCGCCATGATGTATTCCTCCGGCATCACCATCCTCGACTCGATCAAGGCGACCGAAGACGTGGTCGGCAACCTGGTCATCAGGGAAAGCCTGGAAAAGGTCGGCGAGCTGATCGCCGAAGGCCAGAACGTGACCGTCGCCTTCCAAAATACCGGAATGTTTCCGCCGCTGGTGCTGCGCATGCTGCGTGTGGGCGAAAACACCGGGGCGCTGGATACTGCGCTGGCCAACGTCAGTTACTTTTACAATCGCGACGTACGCGAATCCATCGAGAGGGTGCAGGCCATGATCGAACCGGTCATGACCGTTACCATCGGCTTGCTGCTCGGCTGGATAATGATGGCCGTGCTGGGACCGATCTACGACATCATCACCAAATTGAAAACCTGATGGCCGCCAAGCGCATTCTTCTTCTCGATGGCCCCGCCCTCACGGCGTACTACTGGCACTCCGGCCGCATCAAGACCGAGGGCGAATTCAGCCACGAACCGGTGGGGCTGGAAGCGCTTGCCGCCTACCTGAAGAAACATCGTTCAAGCCTGTTCTACGTGCTTGCGGACATTGCCGAAGAGGGCTTCCAACTGGAAGACCTGCCCTATGTCCAGGGCGCGGACCGTAGCGCCCTGCTGCAGCGGCGCCTCAGCCAGTACTACTACAACACCCCGCTGTCTGCCGCCATTTCGCTCGGTCGCGCGACGGAAGGCCGGCGCGACGAAAAACTGCTGTTCGCGGCGCTGACCCGGGTCGAGACCTTCACGCCTTGGCTGGATACACTGCGTGAAGCGGAAGCCATACTCGCCGGCGTCTACTCGGTCCCCCTGGTGCTGGCCAGTTGCGGTCCCCAGGTGCTGGGCGACAAGGACCCGGTGCTGTTCGTCAGCCTGACCCGGGGCGGCGTGCGGCAGAGCTTCTTCGACCAAGGCAAGCTGCATTTCTCGCGGCTCTCGCAACTTGCCACCCGCAGTCTCGATGAAATCGGCCGCACCAGCGCCGCGGATTCGGCCAAGATATTCCAGTACCTTCTCGCCCAGCGCCAGATTCCGCGCGGTACGGCGCTGCGCACGGTAATCCTGGCGCATGCCGGACAGATACCGACGTTGCAGCGTTTCTGCAGCAACACCAGCGATCTGCAATTCGAGTTCGCCGATATCGCAGACATGGCGCGCCTGCAGGGACTCAAGGATGTTCCCGGCGACAGCAACGCCGACAATCTATTCATTCACTGCCTCGCGACCAAGACACCGGTACAGCAGTTTGCGCCGGCAAACGAGCGACGCTTCTACAGGCTCTGGCAAATCCGTTTCGCCCTGACCAGCGCGGCCTGGATCGTCCTTGCCGGCTGCCTGCTGTTTGCCGGAAAAACCAGTCTCAACCTGTACGAACTGGCCGACACGATCAACGCGACCAAGGCCGTGACCGCCACCGACAACCAGCGCTACAACAGCATTCTCGAAGGCTTGCCCAAGATCAGCGTGACCGCGGACAATCTGCGCGCCCTGATCGGTCGCTTCGAGGCGCTGCAAAAACGTACGCCGGCGATCGAACCGCTGTTGCTGCATTTGAGTCTCGCACTCAACGACGCCCCCAGAATAGAACTTACCCATCTCACCTGGAAGACTTCCGATCGCCCCGATCCCAGCCAGAAAATTGCGGAGGATCCAAAGCGGGGGCCGGGCGCCGCGCCGGTGGTCGACGCCGCCGCAGGGAACTGGGCAGTCATCGAAATCCAGGCCCAGCTTCCCCTCGCGCTGATTGCCGACCAACGGGCCCAGATCGAACTGATCGAAAACTTTGCCGCCCGGCTGAGCGACCCGAAGACGAACGTCAAGGTACTCAGCCGGCCCTTCGACATCGAATCCGACAAGCCGCTCAAGAGCACCGGCCAACGCGGTGACGCGCAGCCTTCGGACGTGCCGAAATTCGCCTTGCGTATTGCGCGCCAACTATGAGTGATGCGGTGAGACAAACGGTGAGACACGCATGAAGCTGGATGCCAAGGATTTCAAACGCCTGCAATGGGCCATTGCCTTTCTTGTCCTGATGGCCCTGGTCGGCGGCGGCTCGGTGTGGACCTCACGGCAACTGCAGAAGAACAGTGAGAAGGCGTTCAAGGAAGCCTCCGCCGCGCGCCACGACATCCAGAGCAAACTTGCCCGGGCGCAGGAGGAACAGCAGGAGCTGCGCGACAAGATCGGCCGCTTCCAGGGGCTCAAGTCCCGCGGCTACATCGGCCCGGAGCAGCGCCTGGACTGGATTGAAACCGTTGCCCGGATCAAGGCGACGCGCCGTATTTTCCGGCTCGACTACGAGTTCGCCCCGCAACGCCCCGTCGACGCGAGCATACTGCCCGGCGGCGCCACGGCCGGTGGATTCGAGATCATGTCGAGCCAGATGCGGCTGCAGATGCAACTGTTGCACGAAGGCGAACTGCTGAGCTTTCTTGCCGAACTGCGAGAGGCGGTACAGGCCCTGATCCAGGTTCGATCCTGCACCCTCGAACGCCTCCCACCGGGCAACGCCGATCGCGGCAACAACGCGCAGCTGAAAGCCGAATGCGTGCTCGAATGGATCACGCTGAGGGAAGGCAAATGAGGCTGGCGATCCGGATACGGCAAAGCCTGGTCGGTCTGGCTTTGCTGGCACCTGCTTTCGCGGCGAATGCGCAGGAGCTTGGGCGCCTCTTCTTCACGCCGGAACGACGCGCGGCGCTGGAGCGCCAGCGCACCCTCAACGTGCAGGAAGCGCAAACCCTGCAGGGCACCACCATGAGTCTCGACGGCGTGGTCTATCGATCCAGCGGCAAGGCCACGGTGTGGATCAACAATCAGGCCCAGGCCGAAAACGAAAGCGCGCGCACCGGTGTCAGCGCCTCGCTATCGCCCAAGGCACCGGGCAGCGCACTGCTCAAACCCGGTGAAGAAGCGCCGGCCCACCTGAAAGTGGGCGAAGCCGTGAACCGGGCCACCGGCGAGCGCAATACCCGGCTGGGAGGCGGCGTGGTCGTAACGCCGGCCGCGGCGGCCGCCAGGCGCTGAACGGAGCCATGATGAGCCGGCGACGGCGGTCGCTGCAGCGGAGTCAGCACGGATTCATGCTGATCGCGTTGATCGCCCTCCTGGCGATGGGCGGCTTGTATTTCTTCATCAGCAATCTCTCGCCGGAGCTCGTCCAGGCACGCAAACAGCAACAGACAAGTGACGCGCTGACGCAGGCACGCGAAGCCCTGGTGGGTTACGCCGTGCGTTTCCGCGAAGATCAACTGGCCACCGGTACCTCGGGGCTGGTCTATGGCTATCTGCCGCTGCCCGATCTCGGCAGTTCGCGTAACAACAACAGCGGTTGCGCGGAAGAAGGCTGCGACGCCGCCAATTTTGCAGGCAACGCGCTCAACGTCACGATTATCGGCCGCTTCCCCTGGCGCACCCTGGGTACCGGGCCGCTCAAGGACGCCCACGGCGAATGCCTCTGGTATGCGGTGTCCGGCAGCCATCAACGCATCCAGCGCGCCAGTCCGATGAACTGGGATACCCTGAGTCAACTCGATATCGTCGTCGCCAACGGCACGGCCGCCGTGGTCAGCGCCATCACGTCGGCGCATGACCGCCCGATCGCCGTGGTCTTCTCGCCGGGACCGTCGCTCACCGGCCAGGATCGCAGCGCCTCGGCCACCGACAGCGTGACCGAATGCGGCGGCAACTATGTGGTCGGCAACTACCTCGATCCCGTGGCGGCAAGCGGCCTAGCGGGCATCACCAACTATCTGGCCGGCAGCACCAACAGCGCCAGCGGCGACACCTCCGCCGCCAACAAGTCGCTCTCGGCCAGTGGTGCGGTCAGCCGCCACAGCGACGGCACGCTCTGGTCCGGCAATTGTCCGTCCAACGATTCATCGGCCTGCGCGGTGGTCGCCAACGACACCGGGGCGACCATCACCAGCGAGTTGCTGTTTCGCACCCTGCGCGGTTCGAGCTATTTCCGCACCGACATCAACGCCATGCTCGATCGCATGACCAACTGCCTGCGCGATCAGGTCGCCGCCGGCACGGCATTCACGCCCGACGCGCTGACCGGCTTCACGCCGCCCACCGACAAGAATGTCGGCCGCATCCCGAGCAACACCTGCTACGACGACACGCAGAACCCGCTGGGCTACTTCAGCCACTACCAGGACCAGTTCTTTGTCGCCTCGAAGATCGCCAGCGACTTCACGGTCACGGTCGACGGCACGGCCCAAACCTGCCCGGCAGCCCTCGTCTTCGGCAGCCAGCGCGGGACGGGGCAATCGCGCAGCACCACGGCCGAGCGCAACACGCCAGCCAACTATCTGGAAGGGGACAACCTTACCGGCTTCATCACCACCGGAGCGCTCAGTTTCGCGGGACCCAGCCAGTTGGCGCAAGTGTCGAGCAGCCAGACCGCAAGCCAGGATATCGTGCGCTGCATACCCAGCGGCGCCGCCCTCACGGTGGTCGCGCCGACGGTATCCGCCTCCGCCGGCGACATCCAGCTCGCCAGTTACGCACCGGCAACCAGCACCCTCACCCTGGGCAGCGCCGCCATCAACTCGAACTATGGCGCCAGTGCGGCCGAACTGCTTGCCTGCGCCTGGACTCCGGAGGCCCAGGCCAGCGGCTCCGGCTTGCGCAGTTATTTCCGCTTCCGCATCCGGCGCGTCGGCGAGGGTTTTACCTTCGCCGTGATCGACGGCGACCGCAATGCCGCCAACGTCTGCGGCGCGGCGCGGCAGCATCTGGGCTACTCGGGCGATAGCGGCAACGTGCTGGTTCCCTACATCGCATGGCCGAAACTGGCGATCGAATTCGACACGGCGCGCAATTGCTATTCCAGCACCTTCGATTCCAGCGGCCGTCCCGCGTGCACTTTCACGGAATCCGGCAACACGCTGAACAATGGCCGCAATGATCCTTGCTATACCAGCAGTTGCGGCGGCCAGGGACTGGATAACAGCAGTCACGTCGCAGTCGTCTACTGGGGTTATGGCAGTGCGCTGACCTACCCCTTGCAGGACGACAATGTGCATGACCAGCTCGGCCTGCCCATGGCTACCGACCCGGCGTCGCGACCCGGCCCGCGCAATCCGGCTCCGGTGCTGCCCTACGTGACGGATCCAGCCACCATTCCCGGCATCGCCCCGCTCGACCGCATGGGCGGCACCACGGTCGCCTTCCGCGAATTCCACGCCCGCCTTGAACTCACGCGCAGCTTCACCACGCCGGTGGATCCCAAGGACGGCGTCACCAGCGTGCAGGTCAAATTCTGGATCGAGCCGCACCCCGCCGCCAACATCTCGGCCATGAGCTACAACAGCGGTTCGCCGCCGACCCTCACGGTGACCACCAGCAGCGTACACAATCTCAGCACCGGCGACACCGTCGTGATCAAGGATGCGGTGCCCACCGGCTACAACGGCGAATACCCGATCACAAAAATCGACGCGACGCACTTCACCGCCACGCTGCCGAGCGGGAAAGCCAATCCCGGTCCGTATATTTCCGCGATCACCTGGGCCAACGACAGCGACAGTACCGACCAGGCAACGGTCACGTCGGCCAATCATGGCCTGAGCAACGGAAATTCGATCACCATCTCCGGCGCGATCCCGACCGAATACAACGGCACTTACACGATCAACAGCGCTACCACCAACTCATACAAATTCGGCCTCGAATTGAACTACGAACCCGGCGATATGGCTCCTGCCGTTGCCGCCACCAAGACCCTGACGCCACGCGCCACCGCGCTCGCCAACACGACGCGCCCGATGAGCGAGCTCGATGCCACGGCCAAGGCATACATCGCGGACACCGCGACGATCTACGACGAACAAAAAGCCGCCTGTGCCGCCAGCGCACCGTTGTGTCCCAACGGCCAATCCTGCGGCTCGGACAATATGTGCTACCGCCCCTCCTTCCGCAACCTTCGGCTAGGCTATACCTTGGCCGAAAGAGCGAGTTCCAGCGGAACCGCACGCGGCCAACTCATCGAAATCAAGGATCGGGCGACCACATGGCTACCATGACCCTCACCGTACCGGACTTTGTCCGCCTTCGCTCTGGGTGGCGGGGATTCCCCTTCGGGGGCCGCCAATTCCGCTTCGCCGGCCGGCAGGCGCCGACTCTTGCGCAGCGCGGCTTCACGCTGATCGAACTGGCCATCGTGATGTTCATCGTCGCGCTACTGCTGGGCGGACTGATGCTGCCGCTCTCCGGGCAGCAGGACGTGCGCGCCTATGGCGAGACACAGAAAGTCCTGGCCGACGCGCGCGACGCCCTGCTCGGCTTCGCCATGGCCAACGACCGCCTGCCCTGTCCCGCGTCATCCGCCAGCAACGGGCTGGAAAGCCCGGTGGGCGGCGGCGCCTGCACCAACCCCTACGACGGCTTCTTCCCGGCGGCCACCCTGGGCCTGACGCCCGTCGATAGCTCGGGCTATCTGCTCGACGGCTGGGGCGGCGAGACCACCCATCGGGTGCGTTACGCGCTAAGCACGGCGAACAGCAACGCCTTCTCCACCACCTCCGGCATGAAGACCACCGGAATAACCGTGCTGGCACCCGACCTCAAGATATGCAACACCGGCGTCGGCATGAGCAATCCGGGGACGGCGACCGCCGCCTGTGCAGCAAACGCGTCGCTGGCTACGGACGCGGTGGTGGTGGTCTATTCGCTGGGCAAGAACGCCGGCACGGGAGGCAGCGGGACCGAAGAAAACCACAACCCCAACCCCCAGTCCACGCAAACCGCCGACCCCGCCTACGTCAATGCGCAGCAAAGCAGTTCGTTCGACGACCAGGTGATCTGGCTGTCCAGGAGCACCTTGTTCAACCGCCTGGTTGCCGCCGGCCGCCTGCCTTGACTGGGCGGGGAATCGGCGCCGGCGCGCTCGGCGTACCTGGAACGCCGCGTTGACGGCCCGCGAAGGGGAATCCCCGCCACGCAGAACGAAGGCAGGCAAAGCCAGGGCAGGTAACGGCGCATCGCTATCAGGCCCTGCGGATTATTGCGTTGCCAGCGTCACCCATCGCGGCACCTGTCCTCGGGCGTCCGTCGCGCGATCCAGCCCATGCACCGCCTGGACGGAGCCGGATCGCCCAGCAGGCCGGCACATGGCCGCCAATCTATGCGAATTCAAGATTGAACTTTGAAATTGCATGATCTATAGTCCCTTCATGTTCCCCCGCCTGATCGCCCAACACCTCGTCGCGCTGGCCGCCCGATATCCCGTAATTACCGTGACCGGCCCTCGCCAGAGCGGCAAGACGACACTGTTACGGCAGACCTTTCCCGACAAGCCCTACGTCAACCTGGAGGCGCCGGATACCCGCGCATACATGCCCAGAATCTCGATCCGGCACAAATGCTGGCCGACTATTTCGAAACTTTTGTCCAGCGCGATCTGCGCCAACTGGCGCAGATCCGTGACCTCGCCCTGTTCGAGCGCTTCGTTCGCCTGTGCGCCGGACGTGTCGGGCAGTTGCTGAATCTGAACAACCTCGCGGCGGACACCGGAGTTTCGCAGCCTACGGCGCGCGCCTGGTTGACCCTGCTTGAGGCGAATTACATCGTCTTTCAGCTCCAGCCCCGTCATGCAAACCTGCGCAAACGACTGATCCGCTCGCCCAAGCTGTATTTTCATGACGTCGGGCTGGCCAGCTTTCTGCTCGGCATCAGCCAGCAGTCACAACTGACGACGCATCCCCTGCGCGGCCCGTTGTTCGAGAATCTGGCGATTTCCGAGGCGATGAAATGGCACTTCAATCGCGGCCGGCGCCCGCAACTGAGCTTCTACCGCGACTCGGGCGGACTGGAGGTGGACTTGCTGATCGAGCGTCCAGCCCATTCGCTGGCCATCGAGATCAAGTCCGGCGCCACGGTGTCCAGCGACATGCTGTCCACTCTCCACCGCCTGGCAGCGCTGGATCCAAGCGCCACCGAGATCCGCATGCTGGTGCATGGCGGCTCGCTCAACGCGACGCGGGAAGGAGTGTGGCTGGTGTCCCTGTCTGATTTTCCCGCGGCCCTCGCGCACGGAGAGCCGCCGGCAGGCGCCCGCTGACCTACAAGAGTCGGCGCTGGCGGCACGGCCTCAGGCAAAGCCCTGCGGATTCCTGCTTTGCCAGTTCCAAGAATCGCGGCACATGTCATCCAGCGTGCGCCGCGCCGCCCAGCCCAGTTGCCTTGCCGCCAGCGCAGGATCGCCCCAGTATGCCGGGACGTCGCCCGGCCGACGCGCCACGATGCGATGCGGAATCGCGCGCCCGCAGGCCTTCTCGAAAGACCGTAGCAGGTCGAGCACGCTATAGCCCTGACCGGTGCCAAGATTGGCCGTCAGCACCTGGCACGGATCGCCCAGGGCCCAGTCCAGCGCGGCGCGATGACCGTCGGCCAAATCCATGACATGAATATAGTCGCGGACGCCGGAACCGTCCGGCGTCGGATAGTCGCCGCCGAACACCTGAAGTTCCGGCAGGCGCCCGACGGCGACCTGCGTGACGAAGGGCATCAGATTGTTGGGAATGCCATTCGGGTCTTCGCCGATCAACCCGCTGGGATGGGCGCCGACCGGGTTGAAATAGCGCAGCAGCGCGACCGACCAATTCGGCGCGGCGACTTGGAGATCACGGAGGATTTCCTCGACCATCAGCTTGGTGCGGCCGTAAGTGTTGGCCGGACGCAGGGCGGCGGTTTCCGGAATCGGACTGGAATCCGGCTCACCATAGACACAGGCGGAGGAACTGAAGACGATGCGCTTCACCTCGGCGCGTCGCATGGCTTCAAGCAGGACCAGGGTGCCGACCACATTGTTATCGTAATAGCGCAGCGGTTGCGCCCCCGACTCGCTAACCGACTTGAGCCCGGCGAAGTGAACCACCGCGGCGATCGGATGCTGGTCGAAGACGCCATCCATGTCCTGCCTGGAGCGAACGTCGCCATTGACGCAGGGCACCGCTCGCCCAACGATGGATTCCAGCCGCTGCACCGCCAGCGGCTTGCTGTTGCTGAAGTTGTCGAAGAGCACCACCTGCTGCCCCGCTTCGATCAGCACAGCAGCGGTGTGCAGCCCGATGTAACCCGCGCCGCCTGTCAGCAATATCATCCCAAGAACCTCAGTTCCATCCGCAGATTTCGCAGATTACACAGATTGAACGACGGGCCAGAGGCGGTGCTAGGCTCACCGAAAGGGTGATGCGACCTTGCCCGCCATCGCCTTGCCCCATCTGCGTCAATCTGCGAAATCTGCGGATCAATTGCTGTTTGCAGAAACATTGCCAAATCCCGTTGACTGGATGGCGGCAATTCTAGCTGCGCTTATGGCCACCATCACATTTCCTGAATCCACGACGTCGCGCGATCGGTAGAATCGGCGCATCCATTTTCAGGAGTTCGCCGTGTCCAAAGACTTCAGGATCGCCCCCAGCATTCTTTCCGCCAACTTCGCCAAACTCGGCGAGGAAGTCGACAACGTGCTCGCCGCGGGCGCCGACATCGTCCATTTCGATGTCATGGACAACCACTACGTGCCCAACCTGACGATCGGCCCGCTGGTCTGCGAGGCGCTGAAGAAGCACGGCGTCACGGCGCCGATCGACGTGCACCTGATGGTCAAGCCGGTCGACCGCATCATCCCCGACTTCGCCAAGGCCGGCGCCACCTACATCACCTTTCATCCCGAAGCCTCCGAACACGTCGACCGCAGCATCGCCCTGATCCGCGAATGCGGCTGCAAGCCCGGCCTGGTGTTCAACCCGGCAACGCCGCTCGACGTGCTGGAATACACGCTGGACAAGATCGACATGGTGCTGCTGATGTCGGTGAACCCGGGCTTCGGCGGCCAGAAGTTCATTCCCTACGTGCTCGACAAGGCACGCAAGGTGCGGCAGATGATCGACGCCCGCGGTTTGAACGTCAGCCTCGAAATCGACGGCGGCGTCGGCCCGGCCAACATCCTCGAAGTGGCGCGGGCAGGGGTCGACACCTTCGTCGCCGGCTCGGCGGTGTTCGGTGCCGCCAAGGACAGCGATCCGCACCGTTACGACACGGTGATCGGCGCCCTGCGCGCGGAACTGGCCAAGGCCTGACTATTTCTTCTTGACGCGGCGCTTTGCCGCCAGCGTCCGCTGCAGTTGCCCCTTGACCTCGCCCAGTTCGGCGAGCATCGCGACGATGTGGCGCCGCCGCGTGTCGAGTTCGGTCGTCGCTGCGTCGATGCGGCCGATCAGGTATTCCAGCTGCTTGACGTGCCCCTCGCCGTGGTCGCCATAGAGCGACAGGATGTGCTCGATCTCGGCCAGCGACATGCCCACCGCCTTGCCGCGCAGGATCAGGCCCAGGCGCACCCGGTCGCGCCGAGTGTAAGCGCGGCCGCCGTTGATGCGGCGCGGCGCCAGCAGCCCCTTGTCCTCGTAGAAGCGGATCGCGCGCAGCGAGATGCCGAACTCCTGCGCCAGTTCGGTGATGCCGTAAAGCTCGCCCTCGGTCGGCGCAGGTGTCGCGGGAAGAATCTTGCGGGTCGCAATCTGTTTCATTGCTGCCATCCTAGCAAGCCGGTCTGCCGCTTTCAAGGCAAATATTCCCTAACCTGGATCATGTTGACGTTAACGTAAGCAGGCGCTAGCATGATCCGCATGCAAACGCGCAAGGAGAGCGTCGCATGAGCAATCCAGAAGCCAGGGACGAAGAACCCTTTTCCCGCTACGCCAGCGTGCTGCGCCCCGGCCTGTTTGCCGGCGAGGTGCATTGGGTCACCGGCGGCGGCAGCGGCATCGGCCGCTGCGTTGCGCACGAACTGGCGGCGCTTGGCGCCACGGTGATCCTCAGCGGACGCAGCGAGGAAAAATTGCGGCAAGTGGCCGGCGAAATTGCCGAAGATGGCGGCCACGCCGAAATATCCGCCTTCGACATCCGCGACGAGGACGCGGTGCGCAATGCAGTGCACGAGTCCGTCGGACGGCACGGCCGCATCCACGGCCTGGTCAACAACGCCGGCGGGCAGTTTCCCTCGCCGCTGATGGCGATCAGCAAGAAGGGCTTCGAGACGGTGCTGGCCAACAACCTGACCGGCGGCTTCCTGATGATGCGCGAGATTTATCTGCAATCGATGCAGGCGCACGGCGGTGCCATCGTGAACATGACCGCCGACATGTGGAACGGCATGCCCGGCATGGGCCACTCCGGCGCCGCGCGCGCCGGCATGGCCAACCTGACCAAGACCGCCGCGGTCGAGTGGGCGGCCAGCGGCGTGCGGGTCAATGCCGTCGCCCCGGGCTGGATCGCCTCCGCGGGCCTCGACACCTACAAAGGGCCGGTGCGCGAGATGATCCCGAAGCTGAAGAAGCATGTGCCGCTGCGCCGGCTCGGCACGGAATCCGAGGTCAGCGCCACGATCTGCTTCCTGCTCTCGAAGGGCGCCTCCTTCATCACCGGCGTCACGCTGGCCATCGACGGCGGCGCGCCGCTCGATACGCCGCTGTTCCCCATCCCCGACCATCAGCGCGCGGTGCCCTTCGACGGCTTTCACCGCAGCGTGATGCCCGACGTGCTGAAGGAAGCCTGATGCCGCAGCTGATGTCGCGAATCGATCCGGGCTCGACCGCCTTCGCTGCCAACGCCACGCGCATGGCCGAGCGGCTGGCCGAAGTCCGCGCCCTCGAACAAAAGGTGCGCGATGAGTCGTCCTCGAAACGCGACAAGTTCGAGAAGCGCGGCCAGTTGCTGCCGCGCGAACGCGTTGCGCGCCTGCTCGATCGCGGCAGCGACTTCATCGAGTTCGCCACACTGGCGGGCCTCGGCATGCACGACGACGATGGCAGCACCTCGGTACTCGGCGGCGGCTCGATCATCGGCGTCGGCACGGTAGCCGCCACGCGTTGCGTGATCATGGCCAGCGACAGCGCGATCAAGGGCGGCACGATTCCGCCGATGGGCCTCAAGAAGAGCCTGCGCGCGCAGGAGATCGCCCGCGACAACCGCCTGCCGCTGATTTATCTGGTGGAGAGCGGTGGCGCCAACCTGATCTACCAGGCGGAAATCTTCATCGAGGGCGGCCGCAGTTTCGCCAACCAGGCGCGGCTTTCCGCCGCCGGCATTCCGCAGATCGCCATCGTGCATGGCGCGTCCACCGCCGGCGGCGCCTACCTGCCGGGGCTCTCCGATTACGTGATCCTGGTGCGCGGCCGCTCCAGCATCTACCTGGCCGGCCCGCCGCTGGTCAAGGCCGCGATCGGCGAGGACGTCGACGAAGAAGCGCTGGGCGGCGCCGAGACCCACGCTAGCGTTACCGGCCTCGGCGAATACCTCTGCGAGAACGACGCCCATGCGCTTGCCATGGCACGCGACGTCATGGACAAACTGAACTGGGGCGCCGCCTCGCCAGCGCCGACTTTCAAACCACCGAGCTTTCCGGTCGAAGAACTGCTTGGTCTGGTCCCCGCCGACGAGCGCGAGCCCTACGACGTGCGCGAAGTCATTGCACGCCTGGTCGACGCTTCCGATTTCCTCGAATTCAAGCAAAGCTACGGCAGCGACACGATCTGCGGCCATGCCCGACTGCATGGCCACACCGTCGGCATCCTCGGCAACAACGGGCCGATCCAGCCCAACGGCTCGGTCAAGGCCGCGCAGTTCATCCAACTCTGCGACCAGAGCGACACGCCGCTGATCTTCCTGCAGAACACCACCGGCTACATGGTCGGCTCGGTGGCCGAACGCGCCGGGGCGATCAAGCACGGCTCGAAGATGATCCAGGCCGTGGCCAACGCGCGCGTACCCAAGCTGACCATCGTGCTCGGCGGCTCCTATGGCGCCGGCAACTACGGCATGTGCGGACGCGGCTTCGACCCGCGCTTCATCTTCGCCTGGCCCTCGGCACGCACCGCCGTGATGGGCGCGGCGCAGGCGGCCAAGGTCATGGAAATCGTCGGCCGCGCCAAGCTCGAACGCGCCGGCCAGCCCGCCAATGAGGCCGCGCTGGCAGCGATGAGCGAAGGCCTGCGGCGGCGCCTGGAGCAGGAATCCACGGCGCTGTTCGGCACAGCGCGTATGTGGGACGACGGCATCATCGACCCGCGCGACACCCGCCGCCGCCTCGGACTCTGCCTCGACATCGCCGCCGAAGGCGCGGCGCGCACCCTGCGGCCGAATACCTTCGGCGTCGCCCGCCTCTAGAAAGGAAGCACTCATGCAATTCACCGCCGAACACCGCCAGCTCGCCGACACCGTCAGCCGCTTCGTGCGCGAGCAACTCAATCCGCATGTCGCGGAGTGGGAAGCAGCGGAGCAGTTTCCCTCGCACGAGGTGTTCAAGAAGCTCGGCGATCTGGGCCTGCTCGGACTCAAATATTCGACCGAATACGGCGGCCAGGAACTCGATTTCTCCTATTCCATGGTGATGGCCGAGGCGCTCGGCGACTGCGCCTGCGGCGGCGTGCCGATGGCCATCGGGGTGCAGACCGACATGTGCACCCCGGCGCTGGCCCGCTTTGGCTCCGAGGCGCTGAAACACGAATTCCTGGCGCCCGCCATTGCCGGCGACATGGTGGGCTGTCTCGGCGTCTCCGAGCCCGGCGGCGGCTCCGATGTCGCCGCGATCAAAACCACGGCGAAGAAGGATGGCGGCGACTACGTGATCAACGGCAGCAAGATGTGGATCACCAACGGCATGCAGGCGGACTGGTGCTGCCTGCTGGCCAATACCTCGGAAGGTGCGCCGCACAAGAGCAAGTCGCTGATCATGGTGCCGATGAACGCGCCCGGCATCAGCCGGCAGAAGATCATCAAGATCGGCATGGACGCCTCCGACACCGCGCAACTGTTTTTCGACGAGGTGCGCGTACCCCAGGCCAACGTCATCGGCCAGGAAGGCATGGGCTTCACCTACCAGATGCTGCAGTTCCAGGAGGAACGCCTGTGGGGCGCGGCGAGCAGCTTGCGCATGATGGACAACATGATCGACCAGACCATCGAATACACGCGCGAACGCAAGGCTTTCGGCAAGGCCATCCTCGACAACCAGGTGGTGCATTTCCGCCTGGCCGAACTGCGCACCGAAGTCGAGGCGCTGCGCGCGCTGACCTACCGCGCGGTGGAAGACTACGTGGCCGGCAAGGACGTGACGCGGCTGGCTTCGATGGCCAAGCTCAAGTGCGGCCGCCTCGACCGCGAGGTGGCGGATGCCTGCCTGCAGTACTGGGGCGGCATGGGCTACACCTGGGACAACCCCGTCTCGCGCGCCTGGCGCGACGGCCGTTTGGTGTCGATCGGCGGCGGCGCCGACGAAGTGATGCTCGGCATCATCGCCAAGCTTGAAGGCACCCTGCCGCGTTCATGAGCTTTTCAAAAATCCTGGTGGCGAATCGCGGCGAGATCGCCTGCCGCGTCATGCGCACGGCGCACACGCTTGGCTATCGCACCGTCGCCGTATATTCCGATGCCGATGTCGGCGCGCCGCATGTGGCGCTGGCCGACGAGGCGGTGCGCATCGGTCCCGCAGCGGCGGCGGAGTCCTACCTGAATGTCGCCGCCCTGCTCGATGCCGCAAGACGCACCGGAGCCGATGCCGTGCATCCCGGCTACGGTTTCCTCAGCGAGAACACGGACTTCGCGCGTGCGTGCGCCGACGCCAGGCTGGTTTTCATCGGCCCCCCCGCCGAGGCCATCCGCGCCATGGGTGACAAGGCCGGCGCCAAGCGGCGCATGATCGCGGCCGGCGTGCCGACTGCGCCTGGCTACCTTGGCGAAGACCAGGACGACGACAGGCTGGTCGCGGAGGCCGAAAAACTCGGATTCCCGTTGCTGGTCAAGGCCGTCGCCGGCGGCGGCGGACGTGGCATGCGCCGCGCCGACACGGCGGCAGAACTGGCCGAGGCGCTGGCCGGCGCGCGGCGCGAGGCGCTGGCCGCCTTCGGCGACGCCACGCTGATGCTGGAGCGCCTGATCCCGCAGGGCCGCCACATCGAAATCCAGGTCTTCGCCGACGCCCATGGCAAGGCCGTGCACCTGGGCGAGCGCGACTGCACGACGCAACGACGGCGGCAAAAGGTGATCGAGGAAGCCCCCTCCCCCATCGTCACGCCCGCCATGCGCGAGGCCATGGGGCGCGATGCCGTAGCCGCCGCGCTGGCCGTCGGCTACCGCGGCGCCGGCACCGTCGAGTTCATCGTCGACCAGGACTTGCGCCACTACTTCCTCGAAATGAACACGCGCTTGCAGGTCGAGCATCCGGTCACCGAAATGATCACCGGGCAGGATCTGGTCGAGTGGCAGTTGCGTGTCGCCGCCGGCGAAGCGCTGCCCCTGCGCCAGGACGAAATCCGCTTCAGCGGCCATGCCATCGAAGCGCGCTTGTATGCCGAGGACCCTTACGCGGGCTTCACCCCGCAGGCAGGTCCGGTGCTGCACTTCCGGCCCGAGGCGGCGATCCGACCTGGTGTCCGCATCGATTCCGGCGTCGTTGAGGGCGCACGCGTGACGCCCTTCTACGACCCGCTGCTGGCGAAAGTGATCGCTCACGGCCGCGACCGCAGCGACGCCATCCGGCGGCTCGGCTCGGCGCTCGAGGACGCCCCGCTGCTGGGCCTGCGCACCAATGGGCGCCTGCTGCGCGACCTGCTCGGCCACGAAAGTTTTCGCTCCGCGCAAATGCATACCTCGCTGCTCGACGAATGGGCCGTCGGCGGCGAACCGATACTGCAGCGCCCGCAACCGAGCGCAGCCGACTGGCAACTCGCCGCTGCGGTCTTCGCCGGCCCGCGCAGCGGCGTTGATGGCCCCCGCAGGGGAATCCCTGTCACGCAGAGCGAACGTATGCAAAGCCCCGGCTTCGACCTGACGCTTGCCTGTGGCGACGAAACGCGCACGCTGCGCATCGATTCGACCAACGACACCGTAAGAGTCGGCGCTGGCAAGACGGCGCCCGCAGTGCACCTGCACGCCATGGAGGCCGGCCGGCTACGTTACGCCATCGACGGGGTCACGCGTCACGCCGTCCTGCACCGCGACGGCGACACCCTCCACCTGGCGCGCGACGCGGCCGTCTTCGTCTTCAGCGAAGTCTCGCCATTCCCGGTCGTCGCCGCCAGCCACGATCCGCGCGCTGCCCGCGCCGCGGTCGCCGGCACCGTGGCGCGCATCGAAGTCGGCGCCGGCGACACGGTGACGGCCGGACAGACGCTGGCCGTCATCGAAGCCATGAAAATGGAAATGCGGGTAACGGCGACCGCGTCCGGCACCGTCACCGCCGTTCGCGTGCGGGTCGGCCAGCAGATCGAAGCCGGCGCCGTACTGATCCAACTGAGCATCGAGGAGACATGATGCAAGCCACCGACAAAGCCATCCTCACCTGCGCGCTGACCGGCGTGCTGACCGATCCGAAACAGCATCCGGTGCCCGTCACGCCGGCGCAGATGGCCGCCTCGGCACGCGAAGCCTTCGACGCCGGCGCCACCATCATGCACGTGCATCTGCGCCGCCAGGAGCCGGGCATGGGCCACCTTCCTTCGTGGGAGCCGACTGTCGCCGCCGAGATCGTCGACGCGATCCGCAGCGCCTGCCCCGGCGTCATCATCAACCTCACCACCGGCGTCATCGGTGCCGACATTTCCGGCCCGGCGGCCTGCATCCGCCGCGTCAAACCGGAAATAGCGGCCTGCAACGCCGGCACGCTGAACTACCTGAAGCTGCGCGACGACGGCCGCTGGGCCTGGCCGCCGATGGTCTTCGACAATCCCGTGGAGAAGGTCCAGGCCTTTCTCGACGTAATGCAGGAAACCGGCACCCGACCCGAGTTCGAATGCTTCGACGTCGGCATCGTGCGTTCGGTCGACATGTACCGCAAGGCCGCGATGTCACCACAACTCGCCGACCACGCCGAATACAACTTCGTCATGGGCGTGGCCTCGGGCATGCCGGCCGATCCCGACCTGCTGCAACTGCTGCTGCGCTGGATAGCACCCGGCTCGCCGTGGCAGGCCACCCTGATCGGCCGCGCCGAAATCTGGCCGCTGCACCAGCGCGTCGCCGAACTCGGCGGCATGTTGCGCACCGGGCTGGAGGACACGTTCTACCTGCCCGACGGCAGCCGCGCGGCGGGCAATGGCGCGCTGATCGAAGCGCTCGCACGTTGCGCGCGCATGGCCGGGCGCGAAGTGGCCAGTCCCGTTGAGGCGCGGGCGCTGCTGGAACTGGCCGCCGCGTAAGGGTACGTGCACCGGCGACAGCGGCTTGTGCGTCAGTACAGGTTCCACTCATTCCAAACCCACAATCAGCGCCACACGTGATTCAATGAGGACTTGGACTTGGCGTTCCAGCCCGGAGACACATCATGAAAGACATCATCTGGAGCAAGATACTCAGCGTCGGATTCGATGAGATCGACGAAGACCACCGCAAGCTGGTGGGCATCTTCAACGAACTGAACCGCGCCGTGACGAAAGGCGAATCACCCGACTACCTCGCGGCAACGCTGGCAGAGCTGATCAACTGCACGGTCTGGCACTTCAGCCACGAGGAACGGCTGATGCTCAAGCACCGCTATGGCGAGATCGAGGAACACAAGGCCGAACACCGCGACTTGATCCAGGCGGCCGGCGAGTTGCAAGAGCAACTGCTGCAGGCGGACCAGGGCGTCGCGGGCGAGCAGATCGTCTTGCTGGAACGCTGGCTGACCGGCCATATCCTCACCGCCGACCAGCGGCTGGGGGCGTTTCTGGCGCAGGTGGCTTAGCGCTTCCGCTCGCGGCCCGACCCATCCTCGCCACGCTGCCGCTGAAGCGGTTTGCCGAGGCATCGGTCGAGCTGACCTTACTACGGGCACCAATAAAACTCCGCTATAGCGCTATCCAGCCACCTTGCCGCTCGCGCTCACGCCCCATGCTATCGTCGCATTGATGAATCCCATCCGCTCCGTCACCATCGACCTCGATGGCACCCTGCTCGACACCGTGCCCGACCTCGCCGCCGCCGCCAACGCAATGCTGCGTGAATTGGGCCGGCCCGAGTACCCGATTGCCACCATCGCCGCCTTCATCGGTCGCGGCATTCCAAAACTGGTGGCGCGCTGCCTGCCCGACCTCGACGAGGCCGCGGTGCATGAGGCGCAGGCCGTGTTCCGCCGTCACTACGCGATCGAAAACGGCCGCCGCTCGCAGCTGTTTCCCGGCGTGCTGGAAGGCCTGCAGGCCTTTCGCGACGCCGGCTTGCCGATGGCCGTGATCACCAACAAGGCAACCGCCTTCACCGAGCCGCTGCTGGCCGCAACCCGGCTTGCCGCCTGGTTCGAGTTCGCCGTATCGGGCGACAGCCTGGCGGAAAAGAAACCGCACCCGCTGCCCCTGCTGCATGCCTGCGCGCGCATGGGCAGCGCGCCCGCGGAGAACCTCCACATCGGCGATTCGCGCCACGATGCCGCCGCCGCGCGCGCCGCCGGCTGTCCGGTGTTCCTGGTGCCCTACGGCTACAATGAGGGCGAGGACGTGCAAGGAATCAACTGCGATGCTATAGTCACGTCGCTGGCCGAGGCCGCGCGCCGTGTTACCGGCCAGCGAAGCTGAATCCCCGGTATGCAAAGCCCCAGCGCCGACTCTCCCGATACCAGCGCTGTGCGTCCCTAACGGGAACTTTCGAAAGATCGCCTAAGCACCATGCTCCACCGCAACCTGCAAATGACAAGGAAACACGCCCTCGGGGCGGAGGCCTGGCCCTGGCGGCCCTGGCTCGCCCGCGCCATCTGAGCGCTTGATTGTCCTCGCGCCGGAGTTTTCGATCCGCGCAGCCCGTCTTTGCAGCACCTGATTTTGTGGAGTTTTCCCATGACCCCAATCAACGAGAGCGATTTCAACCGGCTCGCCGCCGAGGGCTATAACCGCATCCCGGTGACGCTCGAAACTTTCGCCGACCTCGACACGCCGCTGTCGATCTACCTCAAGCTGGCCAACGATCCCTACTCCTACCTGCTCGAATCGGTGCAGGGCGGCGAGCGCTTCGGCCGTTATTCCTTCATCGGCCTGGCCGCCAGCACGCGCATCGCGGTGGTCGATGGCGCGATCATGGTGCTCAGCGGCAACCGCGTTGCCGAACGGCGCGACCACACCAATCCGATGAGCTTCATTTCCGAGTTCATGGCCCGCTTCAAGGTGCCCGACCTGCCCGGCCTGCCGCGCTTCTGCGGCGGACTGGTGGGCGCCTTCGGCTACGACACGGTGCGCTACATCGAGACCAAGCTGGCGCAAACCAAGCTGCCCGATCCGCTCGGCGTGCCGGACATCCTGCTGCTGCTGTCCGAGGAAATCGCCATCGTCGACAACCTCTCGGGCAAGCTGACCCTGGTGGTGTATGCCGAACCGGGCTTCCCCGGCGCCTGGAAGCAGGCCCAGGCCAGGCTCAAGGAACTGCTGGCCAAGCTGCGCGCACCGGTGGAAATTCCGCCCGAGGTGCAAGCGAGTTCTGCACCCGCCGTTTCCGAATTCGGCGAAGAAGCCTTCAAGGCCGCCGTGCGCCGCGCCAAGCAATACATCGTCGATGGCGACATCATGCAGGTGGTGCTGTCGCAGCGCATGAGCAAGCCCCTGGCGGCCAGCCCGCTGGCGCTGTATCGCGCTCTGCGCACGCTGAACCCCTCGCCCTACATGTTCTATTTCAACTTCGAGGATTTCCACGTCGTCGGCGCCTCGCCCGAGATCCTGGTGCGGCTCGAAGCCGAAGAAGGCGAGAAGCGGGTCACCGTGCGGCCGATCGCCGGTACGCGCCGGCGCGGCGCCACGGTGGCGGAAGACGAGGCGCTGGCCGCCGACCTGCTGGCCGACCCCAAGGAGCGCGCCGAACACCTGATGCTGCTCGACCTCGGTCGCAACGACATCGGCCGCGTGGCGAAGACCGGCACGGTCAAGGTCACCGACCAGTTCATCATCGAGCGCTATTCGCACGTCATGCACATCGTATCCAACGTCGAGGCCGAGCTGAAGGACGACGAGGGTGCGCTGGGCGTGCTCAAGGCCACCTTCCCGGCCGGCACGGTGTCCGGCGCGCCGAAGGTGCGCGCCATGGAAATCATCGACGAGCTGGAGCCCTCGAAGCGCGGCATCTATGCCGGCAGCGTCGGCTACCTCGGCTTCAACGGCGAGATGGACCTGTGCATCGCGATCCGCACCGCGGTCGTCAAGAACGGCCAGATCCACGTCCAGGCCGGCGCCGGCATCGTCGCCGATTCCGACCCCGATTCGGAATGGCAGGAGACGCTGAGCAAGGCGCGGGCGCAGTTGCGCGCCGCCGAGATGGCCGAAGCCGGCCTCGATACGCGATTCGACTGAGGAGCCGGCCATGTCTCTTTTGATGATCGACAACTACGACAGCTTCACCTACAACCTGGTGCAGTATTTCGGCGAACTCGGCGAGGACGTCAAGGTGTTCCGCAACGACGCGATCACCCTCAAGGAAATCGCCGCGATGAATCCGGCGCGCATCGTGATCTCGCCCGGCCCCTGTTCGCCCGCCGAAGCCGGCATCTCGGTGGCGGCGATCAAGGAGTTCGCCGGCAGGATTCCCCTGCTCGGCGTCTGCCTCGGCCACCAGAGCATAGGCGCGGCCTTCGGCGGCGAGATCGTGCATGCCAAGCAACTGATGCACGGCAAGACCTCGCCGGTGTTTCACGAGGGCCGGGGCGTCTTCGCCGGCCTGCCGAACCCGCTGACCGTAACGCGCTACCATTCGCTGGCGATCCGCCGCGAAACGCTGCCGGCCTGCCTTGAAGTCACCGCCTGGACCGAGGACGGCGAGATCATGGGCGTGCGCCACCGCGAGTTCGATGTGGAAGGCGTGCAATTCCATCCCGAATCGATCCTGACCGAACGCGGCCATGATTTGTTGAAGAACTTTTTGCAAGGAGCCTCCGGTTGACGGCCTTCCCCCGTCCCCCTTCCCGAGGAAGGGGGTGACCATGGTTCAGCCGCCAGCGCGGCTTCCAGTTAATGACTCGTCGCCTCCTCGGGGCGGCCCATCGGAGGCAACATGATCACTCCCCAGGAAGCACTCCAGCGCACCATCGAGCACCGCGAAATCTTCCACGACGAGATGCTGCACCTGATGCGGCAGATCATGAAGGGCGAGATTTCGCCGCTGATGATCGCGGCGATCCTCACCGGCCTGCGCGTGAAGAAGGAAACCATCGGCGAAATCTCGGCTGCGGCCATGGTCATGCGCGAGTTGTCGACCAAGGTCGAGACGCCGCACAACCCGCACTTCGTCGATATCGTCGGCACCGGCGGTGACGGCGCGCATACCTTCAACATTTCCACCGCCTCGATGTTCGTTGCCGCGGCGGCGGGCGCCACGGTAGCCAAGCACGGCAACCGCAGCGTGTCGTCCAAGTCCGGCTCGGCCGACGTGCTGGAAGCGCTGGGCGCCAGGATTGATCTGGCGCCGCAACAGGTCGGCGCATGCATCGAGGCCATCGGCTGCGGCTTCATGTTCGCCCCCAACCATCATCCGGCGATGAAGAACGTCGCCCCGGTGCGGCGCGAAATGGGTGTGCGCACCATTTTCAACATTCTCGGGCCGCTGACCAATCCGGCCGGCGCGCCGAATACGCTGATGGGCGTGTTCCATCCCGACCTGGTCGGCATCCAGGTGCGCGTCATGCAACAGCTCGGCGCCGATCATGTGCTGGTGGTCTGGGGCAAGGACGGCATGGACGAGATCTCGCTCGGCGCCGCGACCCTGGTCGCGGAACTCAAGGACGGCAAGATCACCGAATACGAAGTGCATCCCGAGGATTTCGGCCTGTCGATGGTATCCAACCGCGGCCTGCGCGTTGCCGACGCTGCCGAATCGAAAGCCATGCTGATCGAAGCGCTGGAGAACAAGCCCGGCACACCGCGCGAGATCGTCACGCTCAACGCCGGCGCGGCGCTGTATACCGCCAACCTGACCGACTCGATCGGCGCCGGCATAACGCGCGCACGCGAGGCGATCGCCAGCGGCGCGGCGCGCAAGAAGCTCGACGAGTTTGTTGCCTTCACCCGCAAGTTCGCCTGATGTCCGACATCCTCAAGAAGATTCTCGCCGTCAAGCGCGAGGAAGTGGCGGCGGCGATGGCGGCACGGCCGCTGGCAGTCGTCCGCGCGGCAGCCGAAGCGCAGCCTGCGGCGCGCGATTTCGTCGGCGCGATGCGGGAAAGAGTTCCCGCAGGGACGCACCGCGCTGGCGCTGGCGCGCTTTGCGTCCCTGGGAATCCGCTTCGCGGGCAGGGAACGGCGATCATTGCCGAAATCAAGAAGGCCAGTCCCTCGAAAGGCGTGATCCGGCCCGATTTCCACCCGGCGGAGATCGCCGCCGACTACGAAAAGCATGGCGCGGCCTGCCTGTCGGTTCTGACCGACCGCGAGTTTTTCCAAGGCGATGAGGCCTACCTGCGCCAGGCGCGCGGCGCCTGTGCGCTGCCGGTGCTGCGCAAGGATTTCCTGGTCGATCCCTACCAGGTGTTCGAGGCCCGCGCCATGGGCGCCGACGCCATCCTGCTGATCGTCGCCGCCCTCTCGCTGGCGCAAATGCAGGAGATGGAAGCCGTCGCGCACAGCCTCGGCATGGCCGTGCTGGTCGAATGCCACGACGCCGCCGAACTGGATGCCGCCCTGCAACTGGCGACGCCGCTGATCGGCATCAACAACCGCAACCTGCGCACTTTCGAGGTGAGCCTCGACACCACCCTGTCGCAACTCGCGCGCATTCCTCCGGGTCGCATGGTGGTCACCGAATCGGGCATCGTGACGCGCGAGGATGTCGATCTGATGCGTGCCCACGGCGTGCATGCCTTCCTCGTCGGCGAAGCCTTCATGCGCGCCCCCTCGCCAGGAGCCGAACTGGCGTGGCTGTTTGCCTAGGCACGCACCGGCGTCAGTTGCCTGCGACGCTGGAAGCCGTCCTGCGATCCAGATAAACTCCGTCATCATTGCTACCGGACACGAGAACCAGCCATGCCGATTCTTGACGCCCTGCGCAACAGGCGGGCGGAAATCCTCGCCGTAGCGACTCGCCATGGCGCGCATAACGTGCGCGTCTTCGGTTCGGTCGCACGAGGGAACGACACCTCCGACAGTGACATCGACCTCCTGGTCGATTTCGAGCCGGAGCGTTCGCTCTACGATCTCGTCGGATTGCAACTCGATATCGAGTCCCTGTTCGGTCGGCACGCCGACGTTGTAACAGAGGATTCGCTGAGTGCCTACCTGCGTGAACGCATCCTTGCCGAGGCCCGTCCGCTATGAAGGACCGGCAGGTATTCCTGCGACATCTTGCCGACTGCTTGCGGCGAGTACGTGAATACACCGCCGAGGGCCGCGACCAGTTCATGCGCGATCACAAGACCCAGGACGCTGTGATTCGCAACCTCGAAATCGTCGGACAGATCGTTCGCGACCTCGGACCGGAAAACCTCGCGGCCCAAAATCCAGAAGTTCCCTGGGCTCGCATAGCCGGAGCCCGCAACGTCCTGGCGCACCAATACCTCGGTGTCGACCTTGCGCTGGTCTGGAACATCGTCGAGCATGAGCTTGATGCGTTTGAAGTCGCGATCGAACAGTTGATCGAGGCGTAAGAGCCTTCCTGGTTGGCGAAGCCTTCATGCGAGCCCCCTCGCCAGGAGCCGAACTGGCGTGGCTGTTTGCCTAGACGGCGCCCTGGCAGGCAATCAGCATCAGCGAAACATCGTCGTGGGGCGGTGTGCTGTCCAGGTGCTGCGCCAGCGCCAGCTTGACCGAATCGAGACGCTCGCCCGGCGTCGCGGCAGCCAGCGCCGCGCACAGACGATCATAGCCAAACGCCTGCCCCGCTTCGTTTTCCGCCTCGACCAGGCCGTCGGAGAAGAGCACGAATTGATCGCCGGCCTGCAAGGCAATGGTTTCGTACCCGATCGTGCTCTCGTCGCTGACATCGATGCCCAACGGCAAATTGGCGGAAGCGACGCGACGCCTGACCTTGCCTGCAGCGTCCAGCACCAGCAGATCAGGCGTACCGCCGACCCAGACTTCGGCGCTTTCGCAACGGGCATTCAGGCGCAACAGGCTCGCCGCGACGAAATGTCCCACCGGCAAGGTTGCCTGCAACTGGCGGTTGATCTCATGCACGATCCAGTTCAACGCCACGCCGGTTTCGCCCATGCTGTAAAACACCGAGAGCACCGGCAGGGTGCAGATTGCGGCGCCGAGCCCGTGTCCCGTGGCATCGGCCAGCAGGACGTAGAGATCGCCCTCGGGACCGCGCGTCGCCGCGACAATGTCGCCGCTGAAATTCTCCGCCGGGGCCAGCCAATAACTAACGCTGGCGTCGTTGAGGCCGGCGCGCTGCATCTGCCGGCTGACGATGGTCTGCGCCAGGGCGGTCGCCGCTTCCTGGGTATCGTGGTAAGCCTGCAGGCGCTCGGCGTTTTCCCGCAGCAGCCGCTCCGCCGCCACCCGCTCGCTGGCATCATGCAATACGCCGACGAACTGCCGGCTGCCGCCGACGCGCATTTCGCTGACGCCCAGGTCCAGCGCGAAGACTTCGCCATTCTTGCGCAGGCCCCTCAATTCACGCTGGCCGATGCCCAGCACGCGCGGTTGCCCACCCTTGACATAGCGCGCCAGGTGCCCGTCGTGCTCGCTGCGGTAGGGCTCAGGCATCAGCATGTTGACGTTATGCCCGATCATTTCGTCCTGGGTGTAGCCGAACATGTTTTCCACGGCGGGGTTGCACGTTTGCATCAGGCCGGAATCGTCGATGGTGATCACCCCATCGACCAGATTGTCTGAAATCGCCGCAGCACGCTGACGTTCGTCATCAAGGCTGCGCTGCAGGGACAGGGCACGGGTGAGCGAGCGCAGCTTGGCGTCGAGCACGACAAAATTGACCGGCTTCGGCAGGTAGTCGTCGCCGCCGGCATCAAGCGCGGCAACCAGGCTTTCCTCGTTGTCCAGCGCCGAAAGAAACAGCACCGGAACCCAGCGCTCGCCGGACAGCGCCTTGATGCGGCGCGTCGCCTCATACCCGTCCATCACCGGCATCATGACGTCCATGATCACCAGGTCGGGCTGATCGCGCTCGTAGGCCGCCACACCCTGGGCGCCGTCCTCGGCGAGTACCGCGACGAAGCCCAACTTGCGCAGGAACACCTGCAATATCTGGCGATTGGTCGCGGTGTCATCGACCACCAGCACTTTCAGCGGAATCTGGTCGGCAACTTTCGGTGGCGTCATATCCGTCATGTCCCGGCCCCCGGATCTCTGACGGTCACCACGACGACATTGCCGCAGCCCTGGTATTCGAGGCTGGAGAAACTGGTCTGCCGGGCCATGGCGATGCCGCGCCCGTTGGGATCGAAGGCTCGCTCGGGATCGAATTCGAGATACCGATTCCAGTCGAAGCCGCCGCCCTCGTCGCTGATGGTGAAGCTCAGGCCGTCGGCCGTGCGTCGAAACAGCACATGGGCGCGCCGCGCACCCAGTACGGGATCGCTCAAGCGCCGCTCGACTTCGCGCTCCCAGTCGTCGTTGCGCCGCAGTTCCGATTTTTCGGCGTAGCTGATACCCAGATTGCCATGCTCGATGGCGTTGACCAGCAATTCGGAAAATCCCATCGCGGCGCTGGCGGTATCGGGACAGATCCCCCCCAGCGAAAGCGCCAGGTCGGCCGCCTGGCGCAAGGTGTGGAACTCGAATTCGGCAAAATCCAGCAGTTCGAGATCGGCCCGTCGGTTGCGGATGGCATGATGCGCGGTTTCGCGCTCCGCCACTTCTTCCAGCGCGGCGTGGACGATCGCCAGCAGATCGCGTGGCGCATAGGGTTTGGGCAGGTAATACCAGGCGCCGGCGGCGACGCCCTCGGCAATCTCGGCCGGCGACGCCGCCGCCGACTGCATGATCACCGGAATCTCGGCAAAGCGCGGATCAGCCTTGATCCGTTTCAATACCTCGATGCCGTCCAGCACCGGCATCATGCGGTCCAGCACCACCAGATGCGGCGGCAACGGCGCCACCAGCATGGCCTGCCAGGCAAGCTCGCCGTTGGCGGCGTTGGTGACGAGATAAGCGGGATCGTCGAGCACTTCGCCGATGATCTCCAGGTTCATCGGCTCGTCATCGGCAACCAGGATGCGCCATTGATTCATGGGCGAATACTAACGCGGAACCAGGATCTCGAACACCGCGCCGCCCTCCGCGCGATTGCGGGCGGAAATCCGGCCGCGATGCGCGGCGACGATCTCGCGGCAAATGGTCAGCCCCAGTCCGGTGCCGCCCGCCCCGGTGCGGGTCTTGCTGCTCTGGACAAAACTGTCGAACACGGTCTCCAGTTCGTCTTCCGGAATACCCACTCCCTCGTCGATCACCTCGATCCGCCAGGCCGCAACCGAAGTCGACCGGTCCGCAGCACGGCGGCCCAGCACCATGGTCGTTTCGCTGACCAGAACCTCGATGACGCCGCCATCCGGGCTGAACTTCATCGCGTTCGACATCACGTTGCGCAGCACCTGGCTGAAGCGCAGCGCGTCGATCGTCGCCACCGCGGGCAAACCGGCGGACGGCAAATGCCAATGCAATTCCCGCTCCTCCGCCAGCGCTTCGAACTCGGCTGCCACTTCACGCAGCAGTTGCATCAGGTCGCAGGGCTGAAGGTCGACCGGCATCTTGCCCGCCTCGATCTTGGAGAGGTCGAGCAGGTCGCTTACCAGCGCCAGCAGGCGCTCGCCCGCCTCGACGACGCGCGCAAAGTACCGCTGCGCCTTTTCATCCCCGCGCCCGCCGAGCTGGTCCAGCCCCAGGCGGGCAAATGAAAGAATCGCATGCAGCGGCGTCCGCAATTCATGCGACATGTTGGCCAGAAAGTCGGACTTGATGCGATAGGCCCGCTCCGCGGCATTCTTCGCCGCCAGCAGGTCGGCGGTGCGTTCGGCGACCAGCTCGGCCAGGTGGTCGCGATGGCGCATGAGTTCGTCTTCGCTGGCGCGCAGTTCCGCTGTCATCTCGCGGGCACGCTGCTCCGCACTCCGGCGCAGCGTGGTGATGTGGTAGGCGATGCCGGTGAACAAGAGGGTGCCGAAGGCGCCCACCAGACCGACCAACAGCGAATTGCGATGCTTGACCGTCGCCGCCAGTTCCGGCGTTGCCGCGAAATCGAGCTGCCAGACGCGCCCGCCGGGCGTCAGTTTTGCTCTCATGGCAAGTCTTGAACGGAAATGATCGAGTCCTGGACGCGAATCAAAAACCACGGTGCCTTGCGTCATGTCCGTCACCCGCAGGACGACGCCGCGCGCGCCACCTTGTTCCAGCAGGGGTTGCAGCAAGCGTTCCGGATTCAGGGCGACCAGCACCACCCCGCCGAAGGCCTCGCGCCGGGCGAGAATGGTGGCGGGTCGCGCCCCCTTGTAGAACGGCGCAAACAGATACAAGGCAGGAAGCGTTGCGTCGCTCGCGAGTCCGTCGCGCATCGGGCCGGAAACGCCCGGTTCGCCGCGATCGCGAGCCAGCATGATCGGCGCCGCGGAGGCCGCAGTGGAGCCGAGATCAAAACCGACCACCCGCTCGTTGCTGGCGGAGGCCGGTACCAGATAGGTCACCGGAAACAATTCGTCGTCGAGTCGCCGCGTCGCCGCTCGATCCCAGATGCGGAAGTTCGGCACATCGACTTTCCGGATGGCCGCGACAAAGCGTTCGCTGGCAGCCGGCGCCACCCGGAAGGCCACCCCCAGCCCCTGAAATCCCGACCCGAAGCCGATCGTCTGCAGACCCCCGATATAGGAAGTCCAGCCTTCGCGGCTGAGGGACGCGCCCCAGCCCAGCAATCCCGCGGCGCCGCTCGCCAGTTGCGTCAGGCTGGCCAGGCGCAACTCGACATCCCGCGTCAGGCGTTGCGCATTCTGGCTGAAGCTGGCAAACGCCTCCGCGTCTTCGGCCGCCCGCTGCTGGGAGACGACAACCCCAGTGACGAGTCCACAGACGATGAACACCAACGCCGGGAATAGCCGGGCGGTCGGTATGAATCGGGGATCTTCGGGTTGGATAGTCGGCGCTGGTAGCACGCCGACATTATGCCTATATATCCTTCGACATAAACGACGAAGCAGCCCGGATCAGGCGCAGCTGTTGCCCGTCGATTCGGGAACGCCCAGCTTCTTCAGAATCGCGTCGAGCGGACAGAATTTGGTGAACCCGCTCTGAAACAGGTTGGCGCCGACAAAGGCGGTGAACCACAGCCAGGAAAGCCTGCTCATGTCGAGCTGGCCGCTGAAGTGGGCGAGTGCCAGCGAGGCCATGATGAAAAAGCCGGCGACGATGCGAACGAATTGATTGACGGTCATGCATTTACTCCTTGGTCAGATGGGTTGGATTCGATTTTTCATTACGGCGAAATAGAGCACCGGGATCACCACCAGGGTCAGCACGGTGGACACGAAGATGCCGAAGATCAGCGACAGGGCGAGGCCGGCAAAAATCGGGTCGTCGACGATGAACAGCGCGCCGAGCATGGCCGCCAGCCCGGTCAGCACGATCGGCTTGGCACGGATCGCGGCGGCCTGGATCACCGCCTCGGCGAAGTCCATGCCGTCGGCCACCTGCTCGTTGATGAAGTCCACCAGCAAAATCGAATTGCGCACGATGATGCCGGCCAGCGCGATCATGCCGATCATCGAGGTTGCCGTGTATTGCGCGCCGAACAGCGCGTGGCCCGGCATCACGCCGATGATGGTGAGCGGAATCGGCGCCATGATGATCAGCGGCACGAGATACGACTTGAACTGCGCCACCACCAGCAGATAGATCAGGATCAGGCCGACCGCATAGGCCGCGCCCATGTCGCGGAAGGTTTCGAAGGTCACCTGCCATTCGCCGTCCCACTTCAGCGCGTATTGCGCATAGGGGTCCTTGGGCTGCTTGAAGAAGTATTCGCCCAGCGTGCCGCCCTGCGGCAACGCAATGCCGGCCAGCTTGTTGCGGATGTCGAACATGCCATACAGGGGAGAATCCAGTTTGCCGCCCATGTCGCCGGTGACAAACACCACCGGCAGCAGATCCTTGTGATAAATCACCTTTTCGCGCAGCGTTCGCTTGATCTCGACCACCTCGGAGACCGGCACCATCTGTCCGTCGCGACCGCGCACCTTGAGCTTGAGCAACTGGTCGATGCTGTTCTGGCGTTCGGCGGGCAGCACGATGCGCACCGGGATTTCGTACTTGGCATCGCCGTCATGCACCGGCGTCACGTCCTCGCCCGAGAGGCCCATGCGCACCACCTCGACGATATCCTTCTGCGCCACACCGAGCAGCGCCGCCTTGGCCTGGGCCACGCGCAACACCAGTTTCTCCGCATCCTCGTCCACCGTGTCGTCGACGCCGACTATGTCCGGCGTGCCCTCGAAGGCGGCACGCACCCGCTTCGCCACGGCCACCTGCCCGGCATAGTCGGGACCGTAGATTTCGGCGACGATCGGCGACATCACCGGCGGCCCCGGCGGCACTTCGACTACCTTGGCATTGCCACCATGCTTGTTCGCCACGGCCACCACGCGGTCGCGCACCGAGACGGCGATCTCGTGGCTTTGCCGCTCGCGATGCTTCTTGTCCACCAGATTGACCTGGATGTCGCCCATCTCCGGCGCACTGCGCAGGTAGTACTGGCGCACCAGGCCGTTGAAGTTGATCGGACTGGCGGTGCCGGCATAGGCCTGGTAGTCGGCAACCTCCTCGACCTGGGCGATCTCGGCGGAGATTTCGCGCAGCACCTTGGCGGTTTCTTCGAGGGGCGTGCCGACCGGCATGTCGAGCACGATCTGGAATTCGCTCTTGTTGTCGAAAGGCAGCATCTTCAGCACCACCAGCTTGACGAAGCCGAGGCTGACCGAGGCCAGGATCGCCACCAGGATGCCGAGCCACAACTTGCGTCGTGCCGCCTTCCCGGTGCGCGGATCGAGCAGCGGCGTCATCAGGCGGCGGAAGAAGCGGTCGAGCTTGCCGGTCAGCGGATCGACGGGAAAAGGGGCCGGATTCGATTTTTGCGCCTCTGACAAATCGAGCCTGGCCCCTTTTTCGTGGTGCCCGGCCGGCTTCATCATTTTCAGCGCCAGCCAGGGCGTGATGACGAAAGCGATGGCGAGCGAGATGAACATGCCCATCGAGGCGTTGATCGGGATCGGGCTCATGTAGGGCCCCATCAGGCCGGTGACAAAGGCCATCGGCAAGAGCGCGGCAATCACCGTGAAGGTCGCGAGTATGGTCGGCCCGCCGACTTCGTCCACAGCGGGAGGAATGATCTGCCAGAGCGGCTTGTCGGGATGCAGCAGACTCCAGCGGTGGATGTTCTCCACCACCACGATGGCATCGTCGACCAGAATGCCGATCGAGAAAATCAGCGCGAACAGCGAGACCCGGTTCAGCGTGAAGCCCCAAGCCCAGGAAGCGAACAGCGTGGCGGCCAGGGTCAGCGTCACCGCCGCGCCGACGATCACCGCCTCGCGCTTGCCCAACGCGAACAACACGAGCAGAACGACGAAGGCGGTGGCGAAGACCAGCTTGCCGATCAGCTTCTGCGCCTTGTCGGTCGCGGTCGCGCCGTAGTTTCGCGTCACGGTGAATTCGACGCCCTCGGGAATCACGGTGCCCTTCAGCGCTTCGGCGCGGGCGATCACGGCCGCGGCCACATCCGCCGCATTGACCCCCGGCTTCTTCGACACCGAGAGCGTGACCGCCGGAAATTCCTGGACGGCGTCCTGACCAGGCGCCTTGGCGCCCTTGCGCTCGCCATGCCAGACATAACTGACCGGCTGATCGGCACCGTCCGTCACCTGGGCCACGTCGGCCATATACACCGGCTTGCGCTCGAAGACCCCCACCACCAGGCGCCGCACATCGGCTGCCGACTCGATGTAGGTACCCGTCTGCACCAACACCTCCTTGTTGCCGGCGACCAGACTGCCGGCCGGCTGCGAGGCGTTCGATACCTGCAGTGCCGCCTTCAGGTCCTGCGCCGTGATGCCGTGCGCGTTCATTCGATCGGCATCCATGACGACGCGGATCACATGGCCGGGACCGCCGATGGTGGCGACGTCGCGCGTGCCCGGCACGCGCTTGAGGTCGATCTCGGTGGCGCGCGCCACCTGCTGCATCTCGAATGCCGATCGCGCCGGATCGGCACTGTGGAAAGTCAGCGTGACGATGGGCACGTCGTCGATGCCCTTCGGCTTGACGATCGGCTCCATGACGCCGAGATTGGGCGAAAGCCAGTCGCGATGCGAATTGATCGTGTCGTAGAGGCGGACCAGCGCCTGGATCGGGTCTTCGCCGACCTGGAATTGCACCGTGATCACCGCCATGCCCGGACGCGAGACGGAATAGACGTGCTCGATACCTGCAATGCGCGACAAGACCTGTTCGGCGGGTCGCGCCACCAGCGCCTCGACGTCCTTGGCCGACGCCCCCGGAAAGGGCACGAAGACATTGGCCATGGTGACGTTGATCTGCGGTTCTTCCTCGCGCGGCGTGATCAGGGTCGCGCCCACGCCCAACAGCAGCGCAATCAGTGCGATCAGCGGCGTCAGGGAATTCCTGAGAAAGTACTCCGCAATGCGACCCGATATGCCCACCGTGACCTCGATTCGAAACTACCGAAAAATGCGCCGCTGCAAGGACGCCGAGGAAAAGCGGAAAGTGAGGGTCCGTTCGCTCAGGCCTCTCCTTTATCGATTTGCTTTACCTGCGTCCTTGCACCGGCAGTTTGGCTACTTGTCCTTCAATTTCATGATGCCCAGCGAGTTGAGCACCATCTTCTCGAACACATGCTCGCTGGTGCCCTTCTTGATCTTGCGCATGTAGTACTTTTCGAAGGCCACCTTGGCCAGATGCACCCATTTACCCTGGGAGAACCAGCTCACGTTGCGCGGTGGAATCTGCGGCAGGGCGACAAAGGCGGCGCCGTTGTCGCCGAAGTCGGCCAGGCAGACCGCGTTCCACGTCGCCTTGTGGCTCGGCTCCTTGCCGTCCAGCGCTTCGCGGATGTTGAGCACCGTGGCATTGACCATCGATTCGATCATGTAACCGGTCTTCGGCGCGCCGGTCGGCACCGGGGTTGCCTCCACCGGCGGGATGGCGACGCAGACGCCCACCGAATAGATGTTCTTGAACTTCGGATTGCGCTGGAAGGCGTCGATCAGGATGAAGCCGCGCGGATTGGCCAGACCCTCGATGCCGAACACGGCGTCGATGCCCTTGAAGGCCGGCAGCATCATCGAGTACTTGAATTCGAGCACATGTTCCTTTTTCGGCGTGCCGTCCTCGTTGTGTTCGGTGACGTACATCTTGCCCGCCTCGACCTTGGTGGTCTTGGCATTGCAGATCCACTTGATGTGGCGGTCGCGCATGACCGACTCCATCAGGCCCTTGGAATCGCCGACGCCGCCCAGGCCGAGGTGTCCGATGTAGGGCTCGGCGGTGACGAAGGTCATCGGCACCTTGTCGCGAATCTTGCGCCGGCGCAGATCGGTGTCCATGATCATGGCGAACTCGTAGGCCGGACCGTAGCAGGAAGCCATCTGTACCGCACCGACCACGACATGACCGGGGTTCTTGACGAATTCCTGCCAGGCTTTCTCGGCCTCTACCGCATGGTCGACGTGGCAGATCGATTGTGTGTGGCCCTTTGGTCCGAGGCCTTCGACTTCCTCGAAAGCCAGTTTGGGGCCGGTGGCGATGACCAGGAAGTCGTAGTCGATGCTGCGACCGTCGTCCAGTTCGATCTGATTCTTGTCCGGGTGCACGCGTTTGGCACCGACCGGGATGAAGTCGATGTTCTTCTTCGCCAGCAGAGGCCCGATTTCCACTTCAATCGCGTCGCGCTTGCGCCAATCGACGGCAACCCAGGGATTGGATGGAACGAAATGGTGCATCGGGTTGTTCGAAATCACCGTCAACTTGTCGCCGGGACGAAGCTGATCGCGCATTTCATATGCCGCTGGCAAGCCGCCGATACCGGCGCCGAGAATTACGATGTGGGCCATGATGTCTCCTTGGTTTATTTTAAAAAAGCAGTCGATTATCCGACCACGTTTTTAACAAGGGCATTAATCCCACGATTGGGCCCATGGTTTGCGCTAATGAACATTAGCGTGAACCTGGAGTCTTCAGGTCGATCCCGGCTTTCAATGGCGCCAGGCTCACCCGCTCGCCCGAATTGATTCCGGCCAGCACTTCGAATTCGCCGCCCGCCATCGCTTCGCCCAGCCTTACCTGGCGCAGGCGCGCGCCGCCCTTGGCGTCCAGCACATAGACAGCGGTGACCTCCCCCCGCCGCAAGACCGCGGCCGGCGGCAGGGTGAGCTTTTGCGCCCGGCCGATGGCGAAATGCGCACGCGCGTAAATTCCTGGCACAACGCCCTCGATGTTTTCCGGCAGGTAGATGCGCGCCGTGGCCGTGTGGCTGCGTGCATCCACTGTCGGCAGAATCTCGACCCGCTGCGCGTCGATCCATTTTCCGGTTTCGGGGAACTCGACACGCACGCGACCGGACTTTTTGAATTCAGCCAATTTGTATTGCGGCAGACTGGCAACCACGCGCAAACCCTTGGGGTCGAACACCGTGATCAAGGGCCGTCCGGGGGTTGCCATCTCGCCCGGCTCGATGTGCCGCTGCGCCACCAAGCCGGCGATCGGGGCCGTTACCGCGCCATGCGACAGCACGGCGCCGGATGTATTGGCGATGCCCTGCGCCGCCTTCCACGCCGCCGCCGCCTGATCGAGCGCCGCTTGGCTGACGAACTTTCGCGCGTGAAGATTCTGCGTCCGTTCATAGGCCGCGCCCGCCTGCGCCAAGGCAGCCCGCGCGCTTGCGTCCGCGCCGGCCGCCTCGCGCGCATCGAGTCTCATCAACAACTCGCCCTGCCTGACCCGCTGTCCGGCATCGACGCGCAGTTCCGTCACCCGGCCGGCGATCTGCGCCGCTACCGTAGCTTGATGCACGGCCTCGACCGTCGCCTCGACCGGGAAACCCAGATCCACATCGCGCGACAGCACCACGACGCTGTTCTCCGCCGCATCGGCGGCAAAAGAATTGCTCGCCGGCACCAGGCCGGCGAGCAAAGAAACAAGGGCAATCGAGAGGAGGAGAGAGCCCTTGGGGAGGAAATGGGTGTCTGGTCTTGTTCGCACAAATATTAGTATATGCTTATATTTCAGAAAATCAAGTCCTGCATCTGCAAAGAAACTTCAGGAGACAGTCGCGCCAGCGTCTGCGCCGCGACGCAGACATATACCCGCAAAAGCGGGTTTATCTGCTTCCGATCTTGATTCCGATCAATGCACCAACACCGGATGTCCGGCACCTTCCACGCTCGCGATAAGCGCGGTTTATTCACATATGAACAATATAAGAGGAGAAGTTATGAAACAAAGGAACTTCACCGCCTGGCGCAAAGCCGGGCTGATCGTTGCGCTAACGCTACCGCTGGGCATCGCCAATGTCGGCGCCCAGGATCGCGCCAAGCCTGGCGTGACGGATACCGAAGTGAAGTACCAGGCCGGCGACTCGCCCCTGGGCAAGGTGGAAATGCACCAGAACATCAATCCCAAGGCGCCGCCGATGACCAAGGCCGAGTTCGAAAGCGCCAAGGAAATCTACTTCCAGCGCTGTGCCGGCTGTCACGGCGTGCTGCGCAAGGGAGCCACCGGCAAACCGCTGACCACCGACAAGACGCTGGCCTCTGGTACCGAATACCTGAAGGTCTTCATCAAGTACGGCTCCCCCGCCGGCATGCCCAACTGGGGCACCTCGGGCGAACTGACCGACGCCCAGGTCGACCTGATGGCGCGCTATGTCCAGCAGGAGCCGCCGACCCCACCGGAATGGGGCATGAAGGAAATGCTTGCCTCGCAGAAGGTCACGGTGCCGCCGAGCCAGCGCCCGACCAAGAAGATGAACAGTCTCGATCTCGCCAACCTGTTCTCCGTCACCCTGCGCGATGCCGGCGAGATCGCACTGATCGACGGCGCCAGCAAGAAGATCGTCAAGGTCCTCAAGACCGGCTACGCGGTGCACATCTCGCGCATGTCGAAATCGGGACGCTACCTCTATGTGATCGGCCGCGATGCGCGCATCAACCTGATCGATCTGTGGATGCCGGAACCGACCAACGTCGCCGAAATCAAGGTCGGCCTCGAAGCGCGCTCGGTGGAAACCTCGAAGTACAAGGGCTATGAGGACAAGTATGCGATCGCCGGCACCTACTGGCCGCCGCAGTTCGTCATCATGGAAGGCGACACGCTGAAGCCGCTCAAGATCGAATCGACCCGCGGCATGACGGTGGATACCCAGGAATACCATCCGGAACCGCGCGTGGCGGCCATCGTCGGCTCGCACTTCAACCCGGAGTTCATCGTCAACGCCAAGGAAACCGGCAAGATCCTGGTGGTCAATTACAAGGACCTCAACAACCTCAAGATCACCAGCATCAACGCCGCCCGCTTCCTGCACGACGGCGGTTTCGATTCCAGCGGCCGCTACTTCATGGTCGCCGCCAACGCGTCGAACAAGATCGGCGTGGTCGATACCAAGGAAGACAAGCTGACGGCGCTGATCGATGTCGGCAAGATTCCGCATCCGGGTCGCGGCGCCAACTTCGTCCATCCGAAGTTCGGTCCGGTCTGGGCCACCAGCCACCTCGGCGACGAGACGATCAGCCTGATCGGCACGGATCCGGTGAAGCACAAGGACAGCGCCTGGAAGGTAGTGCAGACCATCAAAGGCCAGGGCGGCGGTTCGCTGTTCATCAAGACCCATCCGAAATCGACCAACCTCTGGGTCGACACGCCGCTCAACCCGGAAGCCAAGGTCAGCCAGTCGATCGCCGTGTTCGACATCAAGAATCTGGAGAAAGGCTTCGAAGTACTGCCGATCGGCGACTGGGCGGGTATCAAGGACGACGGCGCCCGCCGCATCGTCCAGCCCGAGTACAACAAGGCCGGCGACGAGGTCTGGTTCTCGGTCTGGAGCGCAAAGGACAAGGCCTCGGCCCTGGTCGTGGTCGATGACAAGACGCGCAAGCTGAAGGCCGTGATCACGGACCCGAAGCTGATCACGCCGACCGGCAAGTTCAACGTGCACAACACCCAGCACGACGTGTATTGAATCGTTCCGCCCGCTGAAAATGGAACGGGGGCTGCGGCCCCCGTTTTTCATTAAACCTGCAAAAAGCATTTATCCGCAGATTTCGCAGATTAACGCAGATGGATCAGGTGCATTGCTTGGTCGGGTCGAACCACCAACGGGTGAGCAGTGGGCACCTGCCACGTCTCTGTTCTATCTGCGTAATCTGCGAAATCTGCGGATAGAACGGAAGTTTCCAGGTTAAGACTTTGCGGTGCTCGCTATTCGTCGGGCTGCGCGGTCAGCGCATAGTCGGCCATTGCCGCCAGGACCGATGCCGCTTCGCCCACCGGCGCGGCGAGTTCGATGACCAGGCCTGGGTGGCGGTCCATGGCATTCGCTGCCAGTTGCGGCAGATCCTTCTTCACATGGCTGCCGGCGGCCATGAAGATCGGCACCACGACGATCTCAGTCGCGCCCTGCGCGACGAGAGTGGCGACGCCTTCGTCGAAGCTCGGCCGCAGCAGTTCGAGAAAGCCCGGTTCGACCAGGGCTTTGGGGTCGCGCGCCTTGATCGCCGCGCGGATGCGATGAAAAGGCTGCGCCCACTCCGGATTGCGCGCGCCATGGCCATAGAGCAGGATTGCCTTCACTTTGCCTCCGCCGGGCCGCCCCAAGCAGGCAAGCACCAATAAACCGGAAGTCGCCCTGGCGACTGAACCGTGATCGCCCCCTTTCCAGGAAAGGGGGTTGGGGGGAATGTTGTCATTGTTTCCAGATATTGCGGCAACCGGTTTCGCGCACGAACAGCGTGGCGATCCAACCGGCCAGCGCCGACGCGGCCAACAGCAGCACCCCGTTGCGCCAGTCGCTGGCCGAGTATATGCGCACGCCGGCCTCCATTCGGGCGTCCCAAGTGCGTTCCATGAGCCAGCCGACCGTAGGCTGCAGGATCGCCGGACCGAGAAAGATGCCGACATTGACCACGCTGGTGGCCATGCCGGAAAGTTGCGGCGGATTGACCTCCTTCGCGCTGGCCCAGGACAGTGTGAAGCCGGCCGTGGCCAGTCCCATCACGACGCACAGGGCATAGGTCGCCGCCAGCGGCAAGGCACCGCCGTCGCGCCAGGTCGCCCAGAGCCAGACGCCCCAGCCGAGCACATGCAGGCCGGAGACCGCCAGCGCCACAGGCTTGCGCTTGCCCATGGCATCCGACACCCGCCCCCACAAAGCCGAACCGACAGCAAAACCGAGGAAGTAAATGCTCACATGATTGGACGCGGTGGCTCGGCTCATGGCGTGCATCTGCGTCAGATAAGGCACCGCCCAGAGTCCGGCGAAGGCGAAGAAAGCGCCCGAGAGGCCAGCGTTGGCGAAGAATCCCGGCCAGGTGGCGCGGTTCTTCAACACCGATACCAGGCCGGAGAGCCAGACCGTGCGATCGACCTTGCCCGCCGGGGTTTCGATGACCCAGGCGCGGCTGGCGAAGGCCAGGGCGAAGGACAGCAGGCCGACCGCCACGAAGACCTGGCGCCAGCCGGTGGCCTGCGTCGCCCACGCCAGCGGCGCGCCGGCCAGGATAGAGCCGAAGTTGCCGATCAGCATGCACAGACCGGTCAGGGTGGCGAAGCGGCGTTCGTCGAAGCCGATCGCCAGCAGCTTGAGCATCGCGATGAAAGTCACCGAGACGCCGAGGCCGACCAGGGTGCGGCCGACGAAGGCCAGCTCGAAGCTCGGCGCGAGCCCAAAGAGGATGGCGCCGACGCCGGCCACCAGCCCGCCCCACCAGAGGATGCGGCGTGGCCCCAGGGTGTCGGCCAGCACCCCGGTCGGAATCTGCATCAGCGTGTAGACATAGAAGTAGGTCGCGGCCAGGGAGCCGAGCTGGGCGCCGCCGATGGCGAAGCTGACTTGCAGGTCGCCGGAGATCGCCGCCGGCGCCACGCGGTGGAAAAAGGACAGCAGGTAGGCGGCAATCGCCACGCCGAGGCCGAGCAGCACGGCCGGCCGGGTGGCGGAAGCTGTCATCGCAGCACTTCGGGGTTGAGCAAGTTGGGCGGCCGCTGCCCGCCGAGGGCGACGATCAGGTTGTCGGCCGCAGTCATCGCCATTGCCATGCGCGTCGCCCGCGAACTGGAACCGATATGCGGCGTCAGCGCGACATTGTCGAGTTCAAGGAAGCCGGGATTGAACTTCGGCTCGCCTTCGAACACGTCGAGGCCTGCGCCCGCGAGTCGGCGCTGGCGCAACGCCGAAATCAGCGCTTCGTCGTCTACGATGCCGCCGCGCGCGACATTGACCAGGTGCGCCGTGGGCTTCATCAGCGCCAGCTCGGCGGCGCCGATGGTGTGATGGCTTTCCGGCGAGTAAGGCAGCAGCAGCACCAGGAAATCCGATTCGCGCAGCAGGGTCTGCTTGTCCACCCAAGTCGCGCGGCACTCGACCTCGCGCTCTGCCGGCAAGCGGTTGCGCTTGTGGTAGATCACCCTCATGTCGAAGCCCAGCGCACGCCGTGCCACGGTCTGGCCGATGCGCCCCATACCGAGGATGCCGAGCGTGGCGTGATGCACGTCGCTGCCCAGCCACTGGATGAACTGCCAACCCTTCCACTCGCCGTTGCGCAGCCAGCGTTCGGCGGCGGGCAGGCGCCGTGCGCTGGCCATCAGCAGCGCCCAGGCCAGGTCGGCGGTGGTGTCGTCGAGCACGCCGGGGGTGTTGGTCGCCATCACCCCGGCTTGCGAGCAGGCGGCCAGATCGATGTTGTTGTAGCCGACGGCGAAATTGCACACCGCCTTCAGGCCAGGCGCAGCCGCAATCACCTCGGCCGTTACCGGATCGGTGGCGGCGGTCAGGGCGCCGGCCTTGTTGGCCAGGTGCGCCTTGAGACCATCGACACCGAGCACGGCATCGGCCTGGTTGTCTTCCACCTCGAAGTGCCGGCGCAGGCGTTCCAGCACCTCGGGAAAGACTTCGCGGGCCACAAGAATTTTCGGTTTCATCGTGATCAGTTTCCGTAAAGCACGCGCGGCAACCACAGGCCGATGTCGGGAAAAATGTACAGGATCGCCAGCGCGAAGACCTGGATGCCCATGAAGGGCATCATGCCGGCGAAAATCTGGTTCAGGGTCACATGCGGCGGCGACACGCCTTTCAGGTAGAAGGCAGACATCGCCACCGGCGGCGAAAGGAAGGCGGTCTGCAGGTTCATAGCCACCAGCAGGCCGAAGAACAGCGGGTCGATCTGGAAATGCGCCAGCAGGGGAATGAAGATCGGCATAAAGATGACGATGATCTCGGTCCATTCCAGCGGCCAGCCGAGGATGAAGATGATGAACTGAGACAGCAGCATGAACTGCAGCGGCGTCATGTCGAGCGAGAGCACCCATTGCTCGACCAGAGCCTGCCCGCCCAGCAGGGCAAAGGCTGCCGAGAAGATCGAGGAACCGACAAACAGCCAGCAGACCATGGCCGAGGTCTTGGCGGTAAGGAAAACCGACTCCTTGACCATGGTGAAGTTGAGCTGCCGATAGGCCGCGGCGAGCACGAAGCCGCCGGCCGAGCCGATGGCCGCCGCCTCGGTCGGCGTCGCCAGGCCAAAGACGATGCTGCCCAACACGGCGAGAATCATCATCGCGAGCGGGAAGAAGGATCCCAGCAGCATCTTGAAGACTTCCAGGCGGACGAAGGTAAAGATCGCATAGAAGCCGATTGCGCCGGCGACGCTGACGCCGAGCACTATCCAGTACCAGAGCGGCACCGGCAAGCGCTCCGGCTCCTCGACCGCCACGCCTCCGGCGGAACCGGCAGTATCCGCGACAGTCGGCGCTGGAGCTACGGCGCCTGCGGCGGACGCCGCAGCTTCCGCCTTTGCCGCTGGCGCTTCATCGGCTGCCGGCGGCTCCTGCACGCCGCTCGCGGGCGGTTCCTTGACGCCTTCTTCCTCCTCGGCTGGGGGTTCCTTGATCCCTTCCGCTTCTTCCTCGGGTTCGGCCACGCCTTCTGCCTTCGGCTCCTGCACGTCTCCGGCTGCTTCGGCGCCCGGCTCCACGGCATCACCGCCGCCCATTTCCACCAGGCCTGCGGTTTCCACCTTGACCTCGGGCTTGGTGGCCAGGTTCCAGGTGAAGCCCAGGAACAGTACCAGCGCCAACGCCGGCAGCAGCGCGATGAACCCCTGCTTGACGATGACACCGCTGCCAATTCCCAGATTGCGCGAGCCTTTCAGTGCGCCAAACAGGCCCGGCAGCACGCGGTGGCTGATGGCATCGCGAATTTTTTCGTTGGCCGGCGGCAGGTCGATGTGCCGCTCCTCCATCGGCAGCGGCGGCGCCCATGCCGGCTTCAGCTTGGCCATCACGATCACATAGGCGATATAGAGGCCGGCCAGCATGATGCCGGGAAAGAAAGCCCCGGCATAGAGCTGCACCACCGAGACTCCGGCGGTGGCGCCATAGACGATCAACAGCACCGAGGGCGGAATCAGGATGCCGAGGCAACCGCCGGCTGTGATGACACCGGCAGAGAGGCGAATGTCATAGCCCGACTTGAGCATCGCCGGCAGGGCCAGCAGCCCCATCAGCGTCACCACCGCGCCGACGATGCCGGTGGCCGTGGCAAAGATCGCGCAGGTCACCAGCGTCGCCACCGCGAGCGCGCCGGGCAGACGCGCCAGCGCCAGCTCCAGGGCACGAAACAGCTTGGCCACCAGATTGGCGCGCTCCACCAGGTAACCCATGAAGACGAACAGCGGGATCGAGATCAGCACGTCGTTGCTCATCACCGAGAAGGTACGCTGCACCATCAGGTCCAGGGTCTGGCGCACGGCAAGTTCGGGATTGCCGCTGCGATAGGCCAGCCACGCGAAAAACACGCCCATGCCCATCAGGGTGAAGGCGGTGGGGAAGCCAAGCATGATCGCCACCACCACCAGCGACAGCATCAGCATACCCAGATGGCCGTTGCTCAGGTTGCTCCAGGGCATGAAGATCGCCGTGACCAGCAAAATCGCCGCCATCAGCGAAAAACCGAAGTGAAACTCCTTCCTGATCTTCATTGCGCCGCTCCGTTCGCGGGCGACGTCTGCGCCCCATCCTTGCCGACCACGTACTGGTCGAGCGCGGCGATGTCCTCGTCCTTGACGTGGACCATTTCCTTGAGCTTTTCGACGTCGACTTCCTCGACGTCCTGCTCGCGCGACGGCCAGGCGCCGTCGCGGATGCAGATCACGCAGCGGATGATTTCGACGATGCCCTGCAACATCAGGCCGAAGCCGGCCGCGGGAATCACGAACTTGTAGGGCCAGAGCGGCAGGGGTTCGGGCGAAAAGGTTTGCTCGTTGATGACCATCGACTCATTGGCATAGATCCAGCCGGCATAGGACAGGGCGAAGATGCCGGGCAGAAAAAAGATCAGGTAGAGCACCAGATCCCAGGTGGCCTGGGTACGGGGTGCGAAGAAACCGTAGAGCACGTCGCCGCGGACGTGTCCCTGTTTGGACAGGGTATAGGCGCCGGCCATCATGAACAGCAGGCCGTAGAGCATGATCTGGGCGTCCAGCACCCAGGCGTGCGGAATATTCAGTACATACCGCGAAAACACCTCCCAGGTGATCAGCGCCGTAAGCGCCACGATTGCCCAGGCACAGACCTGGCCGGCCAGCGTGGATGCCCTGTCCACCCACAGCAACGCCTTTTGCATGCGTGCTCTCCCTCGTCATGTCCCGGATTCCGCAGTATGCAGCGGCGTGCCGAATCGGGACCGAAAAAAAAGCGGCCGCCCGGCTGTTACCGGCCGGCCGCGCGCAACACGATCAACCCTTCTTCTTGGCAGGCGCCTTGCCGGCGGCCTTCTTGGCGAAGAAGTGGTTATAGGCCATCTTGTAATCGACGTTGGTGTCGTTCTGCCAACGGCAGGCACGCTGGGCAAAGCCGCGCATCGAGTCGAGAACCTTCTTGAAAGCGGGATTCTCGGCGCTCTTGGCGGCGATGATCTTGTCCCAGGCGGCCAGTTGGGTACGCAGGATGGCATCCGGCGTCTTCCAGAACTTGATGCCCTGCTTTTCCTGCATCTCGATGTAGTCCTTGGAATAACGGTCGATCGCCTTCCAGCTCATGTCGGCCGAAGCGGCCTGCACGGCATAGTCGATGATCGACTTCATGTCGGCCGGCAAGGCGTCGTAGCGCTTCTTGTTGAACAGGATCTCGAACTGTTCCGAGCACTGGTGGAAGCTTTGCAGCATGCAGTGCTTGGTGACGTCGGGGAAACCCAGCAGGCGGTCGGACGAGGCGTTGTTGAACTCGGCCGCGTCGATCAGGCCGCGATCCAGTGCCGGCACGATTTCGCCGCCGGGCAGCGGGTTCACGGCGAGGCCCATGGCCTTGTACATGTCGACGGCGAGGCCAACGGTGCGGAACTTCATGCCCTTGACGTCGGCCGCCTTGGTGATCGGCTTCTTGAACCAGCCGAAAGGCTGGGTCGGCATCGGGCCGTAGAGGAAGGATTGCACGTCGAGGTTAAGGCTCTTGTAGATCTCGGCCAGCATTTCCTTGCCGCCGCCATAGTTGTGCCAGGCCAGCACCATGTTCGGGTCCATGCCGAACGCCGGGCCGGATCCCCACAGGGCCACGGCAGAGTTCTTGCCGTACCAGTAGGCGACCACGCCATGGCCGCCGTCCAGCGTGCCTTTCGACACCGCTTCCAGCAAACCGAACGCCGGCACCACGGCGCCCGCCGGCAATACTTCGATCTTGAGCCGGCCGCCGGACATGGAATTCACCTTGCCGGCAAAGTCCAGGGCGTATTCGTGAAAGATGTCCTTGGCCGGCCAGGTCGATTGCCAGCGCATGGATATTGGCGACTGCGCCACCGAAATCATCGGGAATCCCGTGGCAACGGCGCCCACCGTGCCGGTGGCGGCGGCGGCGAGGAACTTGCGACGGGACGGTTGCTGCTCTTTCTGCTTGCTATCGGACATGGTCTCCTCCTGAGAACACTGTGGTGGATGCGGTCGCTTGGGCAAAGCCGCTGCGACCTGCGATGCTGTTATCGAACCGGGGTACCGCAACTGACCGGGCCACTTTACCAGAAACAGAATTTGTCTGACAATAGGACAACAATTATTTGAGGCATAAATGTCTTCACCTCCGCCGCAAACCGACGAACCCGGCATTCCGCCCGCTCCCGAACTCAACCGGATCGCCCGCCCCCTGCGGCTTTCCGAAGAAGTCTCGGGCGAGCTGCAACGCCGCATCGCCCGCGGCGAACTGAAGCCGGGGGATCGCCTGCCGACCGAAAAGGCCCTCGGCGACGCCTTCGGGGTCAGCCGCGCGGTGGTGCGCGAAGCCATCGCCCGGCTCAAGGCCGACGGCCTGATCGAGACCCGGCAAGGCTCCGGCGCCTTCATCGTCGAAGTGCCGAAAACCATCAACCTGCGCTTCTGGCAAGGGGCGGGGCCCGAGCTCGACGAATTGCGCGACATCTTTGAACTGCGGGCCATGGTCGAAGGCGCGGTGGCCGAACTCGCCGCCCAACGCCGCGACGAAAACGACCTCAAAACCATGGCGGAACACCTGCAGGCGATGGACGACGCGATGACCAGCGGCCGCGACGGCACGGAAGCGGACGACAATTTCCACATCGCGATGGCCAATGCCACGCACAATGCCTATGTCGGCCGCCTGGTCGAGTTCCTCGGCAGGCACTTTTCCGATTCGCGCAAACTGTCCTGGCACGGCACGCGCCGCGAACTCGCCCACCCGCAGGAGGCCCAGCGCGAGCACCGCGCCCTGTTCGAAGCCATCGCCCGCGGCGATGTGGAAGGCGCCCGCGGCTGCGCGCTCGAACATCTGCGCGGCACCGCCGGCCGCTTTGGCATCAAGCTGGCGCTCGATCTCGACAGAAATGCACCTACCGCTGGCAAAGCCCGCGGCAAACGCTAAACTACCGACCGCATTTACCCACGACAGGTTCCTACTTCATTTCATGCTCGACATCTCGACCGCCGCGTTCTGGATCGCGGTATTGCAAATCATACTGATCGACATCCTGCTCGGCGGCGACAATGCCGTAGTCATTGCACTGGCCTGCCGCAAGCTGCCGCCGGAGCAACGCAGCAAGGGAATCTTCTGGGGCGTGGTCGGCGCCATCGGCCTGCGCATCGTGCTGATTTTCTTCGCCCTGCAATTGCTGTCCATGCCCTGGCTCAAGATCATCGGCGCGCTGCTGCTGTTCTGGATCGGCGTCAAGCTGCTGCTGCCCGAAGACGATGCCCACGGCGACGTCGCCGCCTCGACAACGCTGGCCGGCGCGATCAAGACCATCATCGTCGCCGATGCGGTGATGAGCCTGGACAACGTCATCGCCGTGGCCGGGGCAGCGAACGGCAGCATGTTGCTGGTCGTGTTCGGCATCCTGGTTTCGATCCCGATCGTGGTCTGGGGCAGCCAGCTGGTGCTGAAGCTGATGGATCGCTACCCGGTGGTGATCACCGCCGGCGGCGCGCTGCTGGGCTGGATCGGCGGCGGCATGATCGTCACCGACCCGGCCCTGCCGCCCGCCCTGCTGTCGTCAATCCCCTACGCCAAGACGCTGGCGGCGCTGGTCGGCGCTGCGTTGGTGGTCGTCATTGGCAAATGGCTGGCGGCACGCGCCGCACCTCGCACCGCGGTCGAACTGACTGTCGACGACTCCTCGAAAGGTTCATCATGACCCAAACATGGCTGGTGCCGATCGACGGCTCCGAAATCGCGCTGCACTCGATCGCATGGATCATCAAGCACGCCGCCGATTTGCGTGAACTGCCGAAAATTCATTTGATCAATGTGCAGGCAGCGCTGCCCAGCGACATCGGCCGCTTTATCGACGCGGATACATTGCGTGATTTTCATCGCGAAGCGGGCATGACCGCGCTCGCGGCCGCGCGCGAGCGACTGGCGACTGCCGGCTTGGCACCCGAACTGCATGTCCTGGTGGGCGAAGCGGCGCCCACCATCACCGCCTTTGCCACCAGCCACGGCTGCACCGAGATTCTGATTGCTACCCACGGCCATAGCGGGCTGGCCGGCACTCTGCTCGGCTCGGTGGCGATGAAGCTGGTGCACCTGTCGAGCGTCCCGGTACTGCTGATCCGCTGAACACTCCATCCGCTGCGGCGGCGCGACTGTGCGCCACGCACCGCACCGCACCGCCGTGGCGCCAGCGCCGACTTTCAGCGCTTGATGCGGCAATTGCTGAAGTGCTGCGAGCCTTCCATATCGACGCTTGCCAAGTCCCCCTGGCGCCGCAGGGTCAGCATGCTGCAGCTGAATTGCTCGCCGGGAGCTGCCGCGGGATCGGCAACGAGACTGAAGCGCATGCGCGCGATCTCGATGCTCGCCTCGCCACCGGACGGTGCAACGCTCACCGCGAACTCGCGGCCGTCGTCGCAGCGGTAGCTGAGCGCCTGCGGCGACTGCGGCTGAACCGCGCAGCCGGCAACGACCAGGGCGACTCCCGCAAACATCGTTAAGGCCGTGACGCGCATGGTCCGCTTCCTCCGCAAGACGTTCTTTCGCCGGGGCTACCTGTTGCAAGGATAGTGCTGCGCATAGGCGCGTGCAACCAGCCCCAGCGCAGTGCCCGCCGTTGCATCGGGATTGGCGGTCAGCCAATCGACAACGATCTTGTGCTGCTGTTGCAAAGTGATGTCGCGCGGCAAACAGGCGCGCACGCCTTCGATGCTGTCGGCAGCCAGCGCATCCTCGGCCGCCAGCAGGTAGCCGATGCAACGCCCGGCGGCGACCGACGAGTCGCGGGTACACCACTTGAACAAATGCTCGCGGTCGGTCAGGGCCTGCGCCGCAGGCGCAGCAAGCAGGGTGGCCGCCGACAGGATCAACATCAGTTTTTTCGACATGGAATCGAGCGCTTCTTGGCGACTGGAGTGACTGCAAGCAGCGGCGGACGCACCATGACGCGCGTGCCCGCCCGCTGCCCGCGACGGCGGATCAACGATTGACGACGTCGCCCTTGAGGCTGGCCAGCAGGCCGATGACTTCGCTTTGTTCCTTCGCCGGCACCTTGAACTTGTTCAAGGCCTTGGTCGTATCCTCCGCCAACGCAGTGAACTCCGCGTCGGTGAGCATCATGCCGGTGTGCGCCGTCTTCATGTCCTTGCCCTTGTACTGGCAGGGGCCGCCGGCGCCCTGGCAAAGAAACTCGACCAACTGTCCGCCGAAGGCTTCCGGCTTGGTGTGCTTGAAGCGGCCGTTGATGCGCGCGTCGGCGGCGACGACCGTCCACAGTTCGCCCACCACGGCCTGCAGCGCCGGTTTGCCGCCGAGACGCTCGTAGAGGGTCTTGTCCGCTGCGGCAGCAGTGGCGGACAGGGACAGTGCGATCAGGCCGGTAGCGATGATCTGGATCGATTTCTGGGCAAACATGGACATGCGAATCTCCTGGAATTGAGTGGATGGTCGGGTGGTTGAAGTGGTGCTGGGGACATCCTAGGCGCGACGCCCGGCCGGGTCGGTGACCTAGATCACACAGCGGAAGTGCCGCGACGCATCGAAGGTGGGAAGTCCGCCGATAAGCCGGGTTCTGTCGTGGGCAACCATTCCTCTGGGACCGCCGTTGCCGACGGCCTCTAGCAGCCTACCCGGGAGCGACGCGAGCCACGCCAATGCTCCCCTATTTGGCCTTGCCCCGGATGGGGTTTGCCATGCCGTTTTCATTACTGAAAACGCGGTGGGCTCTTACCCCACCATTTCACCCTTGCCGGTTCTTGCGAACTTAGGCGGTATCTTTCTGTTGCACTTTCCGTCGCCTTTGTCGCCGGACTTGCGTCCAGCGACTTATAACGCCCGGCCGTTAGCCGGCATCCTGCTCTACGGGGCCCGGACTTTCCTCCAACCACTTGCGTGATCAGCGGTTGCCTGGCGAACTTCCCGCGCGCATTCTACGCGCCGCGCGGAACTGGCGCGTGTCGTCGTAATAGTCGGGCCTTTCGTTTTCCGCCGTGGCGCCGGGAATGCCGAGCAAGGGCAACGGCTGCCAGTCGCGCGGCGAGAAGTCCCGGCTGTCGAACAACCCAGCCAGGCGCACGTCGAGGGTGGCCAGCGCCGTCGCCTCGGGCAGCTTGAGCCAAGCCGCGTCGACCTCCACGAACAAAGCCTTGCCGCACAGCCCGACAAAGGGCGCGGCCAGGGCATCGTGGCTGGCATGACCGAAGACCACGAAACGCGTGGTACGCCGCAATTCGTCGCGCCGTTCGACGAACACCTCGCGCCAGCGGTGCGCACACAAGGCCTGCCAGAGATCGGGACGGCAACCGGCGACGATCACGCCGCATTCGTCGAACTGGGTCAGCGCGTCGCGCAAGGGACCACGCGCCACAGAGCCACGTTGCCGCGCCTCCCTCAGTGCCGCCACATGGCACCGGTTGAGCGCTGCCTTGGTGCGGGGGAAGACCAGCCAGATCAGCGCATTGAACAAGTCGTGCCGGTTGTCCGGGCGCGTCGCCACGGCGCCGGTCGCAAAGGCCTGCTCCTCGTATCCCGGACCGGTGTCCGACGGCGGCACAAAATGCAACGGCGCGCCGTCGCCGGTGCCCAAGCCGCGTTCGCGCGCCGCTTCGTTCAGCCGGAGAACATCCGGCATTCCGGCGCCGAACCAGGGCGCCAGAAAGGCCGACAGCGGGCTGAGCATCACGCCGCCCGGCGTCGCTATTGGGCGGAAGTCGGCGCCGGCGGGACGGCGGCAGCCGGCTTCTTCTCTTCCAGATCCTTGTATTCGAGATCGCCGTTCTTGACCTGAAAGCTGCCGATCAGGTCGCCCGGCGCTGGCGGCGCCTCCTTGAACTGTTCGAAGCGGCAGGTCTTCGTCTCGGTCACATACCAGCGCTTGCCCGCATTCAGGATGAATACCAGGGGTTCGCTGCGATACACATCGAGCTTGATCTTGTCGCCGCTCACCCCGGTCAAGGGATAGCGTCGCTGGCACTCCGGGAAGCGCGCCACGACAAGCTCCGTATCCCAGTCGCTGCCGATGAAGGTCTGCTGCCGCGTCAGCGTCAGCGAATGCTGGCCGCCGGCAATCAGGTAGGCGGCATGCTGGGTATCGCCGCAACCGGCCAAAAGAGAAATCGCAAACAGCAGTGCAAGCTTCTTCATGACATCACTCCAGGCGCCAGGCGACCGACTCGCCGGCACGCAACGGCACCAGCCGGTCGCCATCGAGGTAGTCGAGGCTCGAGGGTACGGCGACGGTCTCGCGCCGCAGCGTGATTTCCCCGATGTTGCGCGGCAGGCCGTAGTAGTGGGGGCCATGAAAACTGGCGAAGGCCTCCAGCCGGTCCAGCGCACCGGCCGCCTCGAAGGCTTCGGCATACAGTTCGATGCCGGCATGTGCGGTATAGCAGCCGGCGCAGCCGCAGGCGGCCTCCTTGGCGCTTTGCGCGTGGGGCGCCGAATCGGTGCCGAGAAAGAATTTCGGATTGCCCGAGATCGCCGCCGCCAGCAGCGCCTGGCGATGGGGCTCGCGCTTGAGGACCGGCAGGCAGTAGTGGTGCGGACGGATACCGCCGGCGAACAGCGCGTTGCGGTTGAGCAGCAGGTGGTGGGCGGTCAGGGTCGCCGCCACGTTGGCGCCGCTGCCTTGGACAAACTCGATGCCGTCCCGCGTGGTGACATGTTCGAGCACCACTTTCAATGCCGGAAAATCGCGCAGCAGAGGCAGCAGCACGGTATCGATGAAGACGGCCTCGCGGTCGAAAATATCCACCGCCGGATCGGTGACTTCACCATGCACCAGCAGCGGCACGCCGAGTTTTTCCATGCGCGCCAGCGTTGCCGTGCATTTCCCCAGATTGCTGACGCCGGCGTCGGAATTGGTGGTCGCCCCGGCCGGATAGAGCTTGATGGCATGCACGAAGCCGCTCGCCTTGACGGCGTCGACTTCGGTCGGCGGCGTGTTGTCGGTCAGATACAGGGTCATCAGCGGCGTGAAGCGCGAACCGGCCGGCAATGCCGCAAGGATGCGCTCGCGATAGGCGCCGGCCAGTGCCACCGTGGTCACCGGCGGCTTCAGATTCGGCATCACGATGGCGCGGGCGAAGCGTCGCGCGGTGTCGGGCAGCACGGCGGCGAGCGCGGCGCCGTCTCGTAGATGCAAATGCCAGTCGTCGGGGCGCGTGAGTGTGAGGGTCTGCATGGAACGAATTATACGGGGGCCTTGTTCAGGCGTCCTTGAGCTGCAGCGCCCGCGCATACAAGGCGTTCTTCGGCTGCCCGGTGATTTCCGCAGCCAGCTTGGCCGCCTGCTTGACCGGCAGTTCGGCCAGTAACGCAGTCAGCACGCGGTCGGTCGCGGCATCCAGGCCGGTGCGCGGTGGCGGCGCGGAGACCAGCAGGACGAACTCGCCGCGCTGATGATTGGCATCGGCGGAGAGCCAGGCTGTGGCCTCGCCCAGCGGCATCCGCTCAATCTGCTCGAACATCTTGGTCAGTTCGCGGGCGATGACGATCTCGCGTTGCGGCTCCAGCAGTGCGGCCAGGTCCGCCACCGTTTCCAACACGCGATGCGGCGCTTCGTAGAACACCAGGGTCGCCTCGGCGACGGCCAGCTCCGCAATCGCCGTGCGCCGGGCGCCGACTTTTGCCGGAAGGAAACCGACGAACAGGAAGCGTCCATCGGCCAAACCGGCAGCCGAGAGGGCGGTGACCGCGGCATTCGCGCCCGGCAGCGGAATCACCCGGAAGCCGGCGGCGCGCACGGCGGCGACGGTGCGCGCACCCGGATCGGAGACGCCCGGCGTACCGGCATCCGACACCAGCGCCAGGCGCCTGCCTTCGCCCAGCAGGCGAATCAGTTTCTGCGCGGCTTCGTTCTCATTGTGCTGGTGCAGCGCCAGCGTCGGCACCCGGATGCCGTGATGATCGAGCAACTGTCGCGCGTGGCGCGTATCCTCGCAGGCGACCAGATCCACGCCGCGCAGGGTTTCCAGCGCGCGCAGGGTGATGTCGCCCAGATTGCCGATCGGCGTGGCGACGACATACAATGCATTTTCCATGTCCCGGATTGTTGCAGCCCCATGACTACGAGGCAAGCCAAAGGTGCGGCGGCCGAGCAATTGGCGGCGGATTATCTGCTGGACAAGGGCCTTTCCGTGGTTGCGCGCAATTTTCGGGTGCGCGGCGGCGAAATCGATCTGGTCTGCCGCGACGGCAAAGCCACGGTATTTGTCGAAGTCCGCCTGCGCAGCCGCAGTGATTTCGGCGGCGCGGCGGCCAGCATCACCGCCACCAAGCAGGGCCGCCTGATTCTCGCCGCGCGGCACTGGCTGCTGCGCCACGGCGAAACGCCATGCCGCTTCGACTGCATGCTGCTCGACAGTCTCGACCCCGACAAGATTGAATGGCTGCGCAATGCGTTCTCCGCTGACTAGATTCCTTCTGTGGCTGAGCCTCGGCCTGGCAGCCAACCTCGCTGCGCAAGCCGGTGAGGTCCGCATCCTGGTGCAAAGCTCGCCGCTGGCCGGCTTTCAATACCATGCGGGGGAAGCCCTATGGCAGGAAATGCGCGAGGGCGACCGCCTGGCGCTGGTGCTCGAAGCCGACAACCCGCATGACGCCAACGCCGTTCGCATCGAGTGGCGCGGCCAGAAGCTGGGCTATCCGCCGCGCGCCGAAAACCGCAGCGTGGCTGCCGCCATGGACGGCGGCGAGGCGGTGGAGGCTCGTATCGCCCGCCTGCGCCAGCACCGGAATCCCTGGCAGCGGGTGCTGATCGAGGTATTTGTCGTGCTCTAGGCCCCCTATTCCGGCTTCGGCCAGGAACCGAGGACAGCTATTCTCGGTCGACCCCATTCATTCACGACGCAAAGACCCGATCCATGTCACTCGCCGACCGCATTCAGCAACAATTCCAGGACAGCGCCGCAAGCAAGCTCGCGGCGCTTGCCGCCATGGCGGCGCCGATCGAAGCCGCCACGCGCCGCATGGTCGACAGCCTCAAGGCTGGCGGCAAGGTGATGGCCTGCGGCAACGGCGGCTCGGCGGCCGATTCGCAGCATTTCGCCGCCGAACTGCTCAACCGCTTCGAGAAGGAGCGTCCGCCGCTGGCAGCCATTGCGCTGACCACCGACACCTCGACGCTGACCTCGATCGCCAACGATTACCGCTACGAGGACGTCTTCGCCAAGCAGGTGCAGGCGCTGGGCCGGGCCGGCGACGTGCTGCTGGCGATCTCGACCTCGGGCAATTCGCCCAACGTGATCGAGGCCATCAAGGTCGCCCATGCCCGTGGCGTGACGGTGGTGGCGCTCACCGGCAAGCAGGGCGGCAAGATCGCCGCGCTGCTCAAGCCCGACGACGTTCATCTGTGTGTGCCGGCCGAGCGCACCGCGCGAATTCAGGAAGTACATCTGCTCACCATCCACTGCCTGTGTGACGGCATCGATGCCTTGATACTGGGAGAAACGCAATGAACATCCGCACCAGGATTGGCGCAAATCTGCGCAACCTCGCCGCGCTCGCGCTCAGCGTGCCCATTCTCGCCGGCTGTTTCGGCGCCACCGCCGTGGGCGTCGGCACCGGTGCCCTGGTGCTGACCGATCGCCGCCACTCGGAAACCTTCATTTCCGACGAGGGCATGGAAATTCGCGCCGCCAACCGCATCACGGAAAAGCACGGCGACAAGGTGCATGTCAATGTCACCACCTACAACCGCATGATTCTGCTGACCGGCGAAGTGCCGAACGAAGCGGTCAAGGCCGATGTGGAAAAGGTTGCCTCCAGCGTGCCCAACGTCAAGTCGATCAGCAACGAACTGGCCATCGCCGGGCCGTCGAGCTTTGGCGGGCGCGGCAACGATTCCTATATCACGTCGAAGGTCAAGGCGCGTTTTGTCGACGCCGACAAATTCGCCGCCAACCACGTCAAGGTGGTGACCGAGGCCGGCGTGGTCTTCCTGCTCGGACTGGTGACCCAGGCCGAAGCCAATGCCGCGGTGGAGATCGCCCGCACCACGGGCGGCGTGCAGAAGGTGGTGCGCGTGTTCGAGATCATCAGCCCGGAACAGGCGCGGGCGATGGACTACACGCCGGCTCCGGCGCAGGACGCCAAGCCGTCGGCGCAAAAGTGAGCATGCCCGGCACGGCGTATTCGCCTCCCGCCTTCGAATCCAAGATCAGCGAACCCGCCGACCTGGCCGGGCGCATCGCCCTGCTGCCGCGTCCGCTGGTATTCACCAACGGCTGTTTCGACATCCTGCACCGCGGTCATGTCACCTATCTGGCGCAGGCCCGCGCCCTCGGCGCGGCGCTGATCGTCGCCGCCAACTCGGACGATTCGGTCAAGCGCCTGGGCAAGGGCGCGGACCGTCCGGTCAATCCGCTGGCCGACCGCATGGCGCTGCTCGCCGCGCTCGAATGCGTCTCGCTGGTAACCTGGTTCGACGAGGACACGCCGCTCAAACGCATCCTCGATTGCCGCCCCGACGTACTGGTCAAGGGCGGCGACTGGCCCGTCGAAAAAATCGTCGGCTACCGGGAGGTGATCGCCTGGGGTGGCAGCGTGCACTCGCTGCCCTTCATTCACGAGCGCTCGACCACGGCGCTGATGGAGAAGATTCGCCGACTCTGAGCTCAAGAGTCGGCGCTGATGAGACGCCGATTCAGCTGCTTGGCGTGCGCCGCAGAATCATGTCGCGCACCAGATCGATATGCCCGCGCAGGGTGTAGAGCATGTCGGTAAAGGTCAGCGGCGTCCGGATGCGGCTGGCATCGGCCTCGATGCGGTCGAGCTTTTCCAGCCATTCGGCGCGGCTGTGCCGACCGGTATCCTCGTTGATTTCGTTTTCCAGGAACTTGAGTTCGCCGTAGCGCCGGTAGATGCGCGAACGCACCCGCCAGCCGTAGATCTGCGGCGCAAACTTGAACAAGGGAATCAGCACCACGAGCAGCGGCAGCACCATCACCACCATGCGGTCGATCAGCGTCGCCGCCCAGAACGGCAGGTAGCGCTGCAGGAAGGGCCTGCCGGTCTTGTAGTAGCGCTCGGCCTCCTTCGACAGCGGGAAATCGTTGTGTCCGGCGCGCGGAAACTCGCCGGGTTTCTGGAACACCCCCGGTGCGCCATGAACCTCGCTCGCCGCCTGCATCAGCAGGTCGATCAGGGCCGGATGGGTGTCCTCGCGCAGCAGCAGGGTCGCCATCGGCGACACCAGTTGCGTATCGTGCGGCGGAATGTCCTGGGTCAGATCGATGGCGCCGCGCGGCAGCACCAGCCGCGCCAGATATGGAAAACGCCGCGTGTAGGCTTCGGCATGCGTCAGGCTCATCAGGCGCACGCCCGGCGTGTAGAGCAGCGACCATACCAGCGCCGACTGCGTCGGCCCGACGACGAACACGGCGTCGATTTCGTTCGCGTGCAGACGCTCGACCAGCCCCAAGCCGCCGGCCTCGATCAACCGCGTATTGGTCTTGTCGATGCCGTTGGCGGTCAGCAGTTCCATCGCCAGATGCTGAGTACCGCTGCCTGCGCCGCCGACGGCAATGCGCTTGCCTTTGAGATCAAGCAGCCGGTCGCCGCCGCGCAAGGCCGCCTCGCGATAGAAAATCCACAGCGGCTCGTAATAGAAATCGCCCAGCGAAGCCAGCGCGTCCTCTTCGCCCGGCCGCGCCGTGCCGCCCTGGATGAAGGCGGCATCGACCGCGAACGCCGCGTCGCGCAGACGCTGCAGGTTCTCGGTCGAGCCGGCGGACGGCTTTTCCACCAGCGCAATGCCGTAGCGCGCGAGGACATCCTTGTAGCGGGCGGCAAAGCGCTGGTAGGCACCGCCCTCGCCACTGGTGCTGATGACCAGTTGCGCCGGCGGCGCCGGCTTGATGAACTGCGCCGCCAGCCAGAATGCACCGACAACCAGCAGCAGGGAAGGCAGCGCGACGAGAACGATGTCGCGCCAGGAAAGCAGTTTGAGTTTTTCGGGCATGTTCGCTCGGTCGTGACCAGTCGCCGAGCATTATAGACAGACGGTCCGGTCCGCCCGCCCGCGCGCGCATTGCGGGTGCGGGTGGATCAGCTCCGGCGCCGTGCAGATGCCTGCTCCCCGCGAGGCTGTGCAGCCGGCGTCCAGTAGCCGAAATTGTCGCCGAAGCGGCGGGCGAAGGCCCGCATGCCGCTCTCCAGCGTATCCTCGGCAAGGCGGCTGGCCCAATGCATTGGACCGCCCTTGGCCTGCGGGAAGCCGTAACCGTAGGTCCAGATCAAGTCGATGTCGCTGGCCCGCTGTACCCGGCCTTCGGCGAGCAGGCGCAGCCCTTCATTGACCAGCGGATAGAGGCAGCGCCGCACGATCTCATCGTCATTGACGCTGCGCCGGCGCACGACGCCGTGGCGTTCCGCGAGTGCGGCGGCCAGTTGGCCGACCGCTGCATCGGGCAGCGCCTGGCGCCCCTGATAGCGGTAGTAGCCGCAGCCGCTCTTCTGCCCCAGGCGCCCCAGCGCGTGAAGCCGCCGCGTCAGCCGCCGATAGGCCGGATGATCGACTGGACGCAGTGCGCGCGTGCGTTCGGTCAGTACCTGATGACAGACATCGAGGCCGATCAGATCCATCATCCGGCAGGGGCCGGTGGCGAAGCCGAACTCCTCCAGCGCACGGTCTACCCGTTGCGGACTGACGCCTTCCATCAACAGGAAGTCGGCTTCGCGCAACATACCATCGAGCATGCGATTGCCGGTAAAGCCGAAACCGACGCTGCTTTGCACCGGAATGCGGCGCAGCAGGCGCGCCACCTCGCGCGCCACGAACAGGCTGCGTGCGCTGCTGGCCGCGCCGCGCACCACCTCGACCAGCGGGCGCACATGGGCCGGGGCCAGGAAGTGCATGCCGACCACGTCCTGCGGCCGCCCGCTGGCATGCGCCAGGATGTCCAGATCGAGGGTCGAGGTATTGCTGGCGATCACCGCTCCGGGCTTGCATACCCGACCCAGGCGGGTCATTACCTCCTGCTTCAGCGCGAGGTTCTCGTACACCGTTTCGATCACCCAGTCGCAGGTGGCCAGATCCTTCCAGGCCAGGGTCGGCTGCAACAAAGCCATTCTCTCGGCCATTTCGGGCGCAATCAGGCGACCCTTGCGCCGCGCCGTTTCGAAGGCCTCGCGCAGACGTGCCTGCCCCTGCTCCAGCGCCTGCGCCGAGCAATCCAGCAGCACCACGGCAATCCCCGCATCGAGAAAACTGCGGCTTATCCCAATGCCCATGGCGCCGGCGCCGACGATGCCGACGCGCTGGATGGCGACCGGAAAGGCCTGCGCCGGCCACTCCGCGCCGCGCCCGGCACCGAGCACCGCCTGATGCAGGTAGTCCGTCGGATCGTCGGTCGCGGCCAGATGCAGGCCCGGTGCCAGCGCGAGCGGGAGCAGATTGGCCGTTCCCATCAATTGCTCCGCACCGTCGCGTGGCGGGCAATTTCCAGCTTGGCGATCGAATTGCGATGCACCTCGTCGGGACCGTCGGCGAAGCGCAGGGTACGCTGCTGGGCGTACATCAAGGCCAGCGGGAAGTCGTCGGAAACACCCGCGCCGCCATGCATCTGGATCGCCCAGTCGATCACCTTGGTCGATACGTTGGGTGCCACCACCTTGATCATCGCGATCTCGCCCTGGGCCACCTTGTTGCCGACCGTGTCCATCATGTGCGCGGCCTTCAGCGTCAGCAGGCGCGCCTGCTCGATCATGATGCGCGACTCGGCGATGCGCTCGCGCCAGACCCCCTGCTCGGACAGCGTACGGCCAAAGGCGATGCGGTTCAGCGAGCGCCTGACCATGTACTCCAAGGCCCGCTCCGCCGCGCCGATGCTGCGCATGCAGTGGTGAATACGACCGGGGCCGAGGCGCCCCTGGGCGATCTCGAAACCGCGTCCGGCGCCGAGCAGGATATTGCTTGCCGGCACCCGCACGTCCTTTAGTTCGATTTCCATGTGGCCGTGCGGCGCGTCGTCGTAGCCGAACACCGGCAGGAAGCGCTTGACCGTGACACCGGGGGCGTCGGCCGGGACCAGGATCATCGACTGCTGACGATGGCGCGGCGCATCGAGGTCGGTCTTGCCCATCACGATATACAGCTTGCAGCGCGGGTCGCCGGCGCCGGAGGACCACCACTTGGTGCCGTTGATCACGCAGTCGTCGCCGTCCCGCTCGATGCGGCACTGGATGTTGGTCGCATCCGACGACGCCACGGCCGGCTCGGTCATCAGGAAGGCCGAGCGCATCTCGCCGCGCAGCAGCGGCTCCAGCCATGCATCCTTCTGCGCCTCGCTGCCGTAGCGCTCCAGCGTCTCCATGTTGCCGGTGTCGGGCGCCGAGCAGTTGAACACCTCGGGCGCCCACCAGACTCGCCCCATGATTTCGCACAGCGGCGCGTATTCGAGATTCGACAGGCCTTCCGGCGCTCGCTTCGAGCGCGGCAGGAACAGGTTCCAGAGGCCTGCGGCGCGGGCCTTGGGCTTGAGTTCCTCGATCACCTGGGTCGGGATCCAGGCACTGCCGGCGCGGCGGTTGGCCTCGACTTCCTGGTCAAAACGCTGCTCGTTGGGATAGATGTTGGCGTCGAAAAATGCCAGCAGGCGTTGCTGGAATTCCTTGACCTTGGGCGTGTAATCGAAGTCCATGGCGTCCTCGTTGGCAGGTTTTCGAGAAGCATAAAGCCTGACCTATAATCTGCCCACTGCACATTTCTAATGATCATCGATTCATCTCATGCATATATCGCGCATCGACCTGAACCTCTTCGTGATTTTCGATACCGTCTACACGGAGGGTGGCGTCACCGCCGCCAGTCATACGCTGAACCTCTCGCAGCCCGCGGTCAGTCATGCTCTGACGCGCTTGCGTGCCCTGTTCGACGATCCGCTGTTCGAACGCCGCGGTCGCGCCATGGTCCCGACACCGCTGGCCCGCTCGATCATTGGCCCGGTGCGCGCCGCCTTGCGCAACATGGAAGGCACGCTAAATGAAGCCGCGCGTTTCGATCCGGCCAGCAGCGAACGCAGATTCGCGCTCGCCTTCCGCGACGTGCTGGAACTGATCCTGGTGCCGCCGCTGATGGAAGCCCTCTGCGCCAGCGCGCCCGGCATCGAGATCGTCGCCACCCGGATGGACCGGCGCAATCTCGAATCCGACCTGCTGACCGGAACAGTGGACATCGCGATCGACGTACTGCTGCCGGTCTCGCCCGAAATTCGACACCAGCGGATACTGGCTGAGCCCATGGTGGTGGTGGCGCGCAAGGGGCACCCCGCAATCGGCGGCAAGCCAAGTCTCAAGACCTATCTCGAACAGGAACACATCCAGGTCTCGTCGCGACGGCGCGGGCCAGGGCTGGAAGACATGGAACTGTCGCGTATCGGTGTCTCGCGCCGCATCCGCCTGCGCTGCCAGCACTACGGCACGGCCTGCCGCGTGGTGAGCCGGACCAACCTGCTGGCGACCATGCCCGAGCGCTATGCCCGCGTGATCAACAAGCCCTATGGCAATCAGATATTGGCGCTGCCGTTGCAGGCGACACGACTCGAACTCTATCTGTACTGGCATGCCAACGCCGACCGGGATCCGGCCAGCCAGTGGCTGCGTACCCTGCTGGAAAAAATGATCCGCGAATCGGGTCCCGCCTGAGGCAAGGCACCAAAAAAAGACCCGGACAGGTCACGAGCCTGTCCGGGCCGATTACTGCCAGGTGGACCTCTAGAACGGTATATCGTCCTCGAAGTCGTTGAAGTTGCCGCCGGCCGGTTGCGGTGCCGCCGCCGCTGCGGCAGGACGATTGCCGCCGCCGCTACTGTCGCGCGGCGGCGCGTCGCTCATGCCCTCGCGGGAGCCGAGCATTTTCATTTCGTTGGCGACAATCTCGGTCGTATAACGCTCCTGGCCTTCCTTGTCCTGCCACTTGCGGGTGCGCAAAGCGCCTTCGACATAGACTTGCCGGCCCTTCTTCAGGTACTGGCCGGCGATCTCCGCCAGCTTGCCGAAAAACACCACGCGATGCCATTCGGTGGCTTCCTTCTTCTCACCCGTCGCCTTGTCCTTCCAGGTGTCGGTGGTGGCGATGGTGACGTTGGTGATCGAATCGCCGTTGGGCGTGTAGCGCACTTCCGGATCGCGGCCCAGATTGCCGACGATGATGACCTTGTTGACTGAAGCCATGCGGTTCCTCCTCAGGATTTTGTTTCAAGTATGCCATGCGCCGACAGCGCCGTTGTCGCCGCCCGCCGCACAGGCACCGGCGTCATGGTAGCGGCCGCCACCAGCCAAAGCGCGGCCATCACGGCGCCGCCAATGAACACGGCGCCGGCGTCGAAATGCTTTGACAACCAGCCGCCCATGGCGCCGCCGAGGAACAGGCCAAGCGCCTGCGTGGTGTTGTAGACGCCCAGCGCCGCCCCTTTGGCGCGCGCCGGCGCGATCCGCGAAATCAGCGAAGGCAGCATGGCTTCGAGAATATTGAAGGCGACGAAGAAACTCAGCAAACCGCCCGCCACCACCACGAAACTCTTGCCGCCAAACGACATCGCCAGCAAGGTGAGCAGCAGCAAGCCGATCGCCGCAACAAACACGGCGTGTACCTTGTTGCGTTTTTCGGCGACGACGATCGCCGGCACCATAAGGACAAAGGAAACCAGCACCGCCGGCAGGTAGACCTTCCAGTGCGAGGCCAGCGGCAGATCGCCATAACGCAGCAAGAGGCCGGGAACCACGACAAACATTGCCATCTGCACCGTATGCAGGGTAAAGATGCCGAAGTTGAGCCGCAACAACTGCGCATCGAACAGGACATCGCGAAATCGCGGCTTGGGTCCGGGCGGCAACGCCGGCGCCGGCGGCACGACATGGGTCACCAGACCAATCGCGGCCACCGCCAGGAAGGCCGTCAGCCAGAAGATTCCGGCCATGCCGATCGCGGCGTATAGCGCCGGTGCGGCAACCAGAGACAACGCAAAAACCAGGCCGATCGACGAGCCGATCATGGCCATCACCTTGGTACGATGCTGCTCCCGGGTCAGGTCCGCAGCCAGCGCGGTGACTGCGGCCGAGATAGCCCCTGCGCCCTGCAGCACGCGCCCGATGATGGCCCACCAGATATCCGTCGACAGGGCGGCCACCGCCGACCCGAAGGCAAACAGCAGCAGGCCGATAACGATCACCCGCTTACGGCCGAAGGTATCGGCGGCCATGCCGAAGGGAATCTGGAACATCGCCTGGGTCAGGCCGTAGGCCCCGAGCGCGACGCCGACCAGCGTCAGGTCGTCGCCGCCGGGTATGGTCTGGGCATGGATCGCGAACACCGGCAGGATCAGGAACAGCCCGAGCATGCGCAGCGCGAAGATGGAAGCCAGTGCGGCGCCGGCACGCTTTTCGTCGCGGCTCATGGCGTCAGGTGTGGGTGAAAGCACGTCAGGAATGAAGCAGTTGGGGAGCCGCGTATATTAGCAGGTTGCCCCGACTCCCGCCCCGCCGGTCAGGCGGCTAAGTGGGAAACCGCAGATCGGGAGTCATAGATCGCGGAGCGCCCCTAAAGGATAAACCTCATGACATATCGTCAACTCTGCAAAGGCCGTCGAGGATGATCTGTTGCAGTGAATCAATGTCCGCTCGCTGAACGCACGCAATGGAAGCACGGATGTAAGCATTGGGTTCGCCATCACCAAGGGCATGGCTGTAATCGATCGGGCCATACCCGTTGAAAATGGCGATAAGGTCGATAAAGAGGCGGGTGACGCGGCCGTTCAGTTCGAGAAACGGGTGCAGGGCAATGAGCTCGCCCTGATAGTAGGCAAGGCGCTCGGCAAAACGGAGCGTTGGCCAATCTTGCGCTTCCTTCAGGAAGTTTTCCGCTTCGAGTTGACGGAATATCCGCCCCGACTCTTGCTCCAGATAGGCCGCGCGGCAGAACAAGGAACCGCCCTTCGCCATATCAACCGAGCGGTAGAGCCCTGCCCAATCGTAAAGTGTGGCTAAGGTGCGCTGGTGCAGCGAGCGGTAATAGGCTTCGTCGAAGCAGATTTCCGCCGAGAGCTCGACAATGAAGGCTTGATAGGCCTGCTGGAGCAGGGATTCTTCCACTGCCCCGAGAAGGTCTGCATCTTCGAGACCCAGGCGGTTGAAGGGAATTTCTGTGCCTGGGAGGTAGATGTCACTTTCCTGGAACTGATACTTGGACACGCCACTTTTCCATCAGGACCTTGACTTGTTCCTTAACTTCCCGCGACCGCGTAGGAGCGTAGCCCTCGATACGCATGGAAGTCTGTACTGCCCTGGTGACTTGCTCCTTGAGTTTTGCGGTGAGTCGCATGTCGTTCTCCAAATTACCGTCGCCCGCCGCGCCGGTCAGCTCGTAACACTTTCAATTTTATGTCATTTTTGCACTAAGAAAGGAAGGAAATGCGACAGCACCTTTAAGGGAGAACGAGCTCTGGCACCCACGATCGTTTCGCGAATCCGCGTCGGAATCTGCTGAATTGGCGGTCGATGAGAGTCGGCGCTGGCGACACGGCGAATGAGGCTCTAGCAGGTGCCGACCGTGGCAGCGCACCCGTTCTGTGCGATGATTCAGCACCCATTCATACGGCATCGGAAAACACTGTTCCACCAATGGAAAAGCTGTCCCTTACCGAACGCGATATCTGCACCAAGTACATCACCCCGGCGATTTTCGCCGGCGGTTGGTCGCAACTGCAGTTTCGTGAAGAGGTGAAGCTGATGCGCAGCAAGGGCGAACTTGCCGCCAAAGCCGTGTGGCAGGCCTCGGGCCTGGAGATCGACGAGTTCTACCGGCAACTGAAAACCGAAATGGCACATGGCTGGATCGTGCAGCCGGAAGTGGCCTACGTTCGGGATGTGACGGCGGATTGAACCGCCGTAGCGCCATGGCCGACTTTCCCGATACCCCCGCCAGCCTGACCACACCGCCCGCCGGCTACGCCAAATGGCTGGCCGAGCTGAAGACGCGCATCCACAGCGCCTAGCAGCGCGCCGCGCTAGCGGTGAACCGCGAACTGGTGCTGCTCTACTGGCAGATCGGCCGCGACATCCTGGCCCAGCAGGCCGAACAGGGCTGGGGCGCCAAGGTAATCGAGCGCCTGGCCCATGATCTGCGCACGGCGTTTCCGCAAATGAAAGGTTTTCGCCACGCAATCTCAAGTACATGCGGGCCTTTGCCAGCGCCCGGCCCGATGGCGAATTTGTGCAGCAGGCTGCTGCACAATTGCTCTGGTTCCATCTGTGCACCCTGATCGACAAGCTGAAAACCCGCGAGGAACGCGACTGGTACGCCGGTCATGGCCGGCCCACCCAACGCAAGCCGCTCCAAACATGAGATGATCCGTTTCTAGTCAAACAGCATCTTGATATATGACACAGCCGGTGCCGGAACGGGATAAGATCACTCGCCCACATGAGGGCGAAACAGAAATACCCACCAAATTCGGTCAGGCCATGTAATCGAAGCCCATGATCGAGCGAATTGAGACCCATGGAACCTGCTGAACTACGCCAAATTCAAGACTTCATCTGGAACATCGCCGACGATGTGTTGCGCGACATCTATTCGCGGGGAAAGTACCGGGACGTGATTCTTCCGATGACCGTGTTGCGTCGAATTGACGCTGTGCTGGAGCCCACCAAAAATAAGGTTCGCAAGCTAAGTCTGCAACTCGACGAAGCAGGGGTCTCCAACAAGCATGACGGTCTGTGCGGTGCCTCGGGGCAGGCGTTCTACAACATTTCACCGTTTACGCTTCAGGGTCTGAAATCCGCCGAGACCGCGCAACAGCACAAGCAAAACTTCGAGGCCTATCTCGATGGTTTTTCCAACAACGTGCGCGAGATTCTCGACAAGTTCAACTTTCGCAACCAGATTCCCAAGTTGGTCGAGGCAGACATCTTGGGCTTTCTGGTCGAAAAGTTTCTCGATCCGAGCATCAACCTGTCGCCTGAACCCGTACGTGATGCGGAAGGCCATGTGGTGTTGCCGGGCCTCGACAACCATGCCATGGGCACGGTGTTCGAAGAACTGATTCGACGCTTCAATGAAGAAAACAACGAAGAAGCCGGTGAGCATTTCACGCCGCGCGACGTGGTTCTGTTGATGGCCAAGCTGATGTTCATGCCGGTGGCCGACCAGATCGAATCCGGTACCTACTTGCTCTACGACGGCGCCTGCGGCACGGGTGGCATGCTCACCGTTGCCGAAGACGAGTTGTATCGTTTGGCCAAGGAACACAGCAAGCAGGTTTCCATTCACCTCTACGGCCAGGAAATCAACCCCGAGACCTACGCCATCTGCAAGGCCGATCTGCTGATCAAGGGCGAAGGCTTGGAAGCCGAGCACATCGTCGGTGGCGTCGATATGTCGACGCTCAGCAACGACGCCTTTCCACGTCAGCAATTCGATTTCATGCTCTCCAATCCGCCCTATGGCAAGAGTTGGAAGAGCGACCTCTCTCGCCTGGGTGGCGAGGAAGGCAAGAGCGGTATTTCGGATGCGCGTTTTGTCGTCGATCATGCCGGCGATACAGACTTCAGGCTCATTACCCGTTCCTCCGATGGCCAGCTCATGTTCCTCGTGAACAAGCTGTCCAAGATGAAAAAGAAGACGCCCTTGGGTAGCCGCATCGCCCTGGTGCATAACGGTTCTGCCTTGTTCACGGGCGACGCCGGTCAGGGCGAGAGCAATATTCGTCGCTGGGTGCTGGAAAACGACTGGCTCGAAGCCATCATTGCCTTGCCGCTCAACATGTTCTACAACACCGGCATCGCCACCTACATCTGGGTGCTGACTAACCGCAAGGCCAAGCACCGGCGTGGCAAGGTGCAACTGATCGACGCCAGCGAATGGTCTCAACCCCTTCAACGCAATTACGGCAAGAAGAACTGCGAACTGGGTGCGACGGACATCGAACACATCCTCGCCACCCTGCAAGCCTTCGAGAAGGCCAGGGACACATCGCATTCCAAAGTCTTCGCCAACGAAGCCTTTGGCTATTGGAAGATCACGGTCGACCGCCCGCTGCGCCTGCGCAGCCAGTTCAAGCGCGCCAGCATCGAAGGGCTACGCTTTGCCAGTGGCGACGAGAGTTTGCGCCGCGAACTGTACGAGCGATTCGGCCAGGCCATCTACGACGATCCGGCCCGCATCAAACCCGAGATGGAGCAATGGCTGCGCGGCGACGATAAAGAGGCCGAAGACAGCGATGAGGAATCCGCGCCGCGCCGCAAGGCCGTGCCCGAAAAGCGCCGACGCAAGCTGCTCGACGAAACCTCCTGGCAACGCGACGTGCGCCTGATCGACGCCGCGCGCCGCCTTGCGGAGGTACTGGGCAGCAAGGTGTTTCCGGACTTCAACGAGGTTCGTGATCTGGTCGAAAAGGCCCTGGGGACGCTGGGCATCAAGCTCAGCCCAGGCGAAACGAAAATACTGCTGCGCGCCGTAAGCTGGCGCGACGAAAAGGCGCCGGCGGTGATCGCCAGGCAAGTCAGGGCCGATGCGGTTGCCGACCCGGAGCGCGAAGCCCTTTACGGCGCCTACTACGTTGCCGCCGTGGCCGATGTTCCTGCCAAGGGCAAGCGCACGGCCAAAACCCAGACCTGGCTCACCACTTATGAACCCGACCCCGAGCTGCGAGATACGGAACAAGTGCCGCTGCAGGAAGCCGGCGGCATCGAAGCCTTCTTTATGCGCGAAGTACGGCCTTTTTCCGGCGATGCCTGGATAGAACCCGACAGCACCAAGATCGGCTACGAAATCTCCTTCGCCCGCCACTTCTACCGGCCCAAGCCCCTGCGGACGCTCAAGGAAATTCGCGACGAAATCCTTGCCCTCGAACAGCGGACCGACGGCTTGCTGAAGAAAATCGTCGGGGCCGCTGCATGAGCAAGGCGCCAGCCAAGCGCAAGACTTCAGCCGCTGCCCCGCGCAAGGCGAAATTGAGTGCGCCCGCCGCGGTTGGCGGCACCGATCTCACCGAAGACATTCGCCGGCTGATCGCCGAGGCGCGCACCGCCGCCGCTACGGCGGTGAATGCCAGTCTGACGCTGCTGTATTGGCGCGTCGGCCAGCGCGTTCGCCAGGTAGTGTTGGGCGAAAAGCGCGCTGCGTATGGCAATGTAATTCTCGTGACACTGTCACGGGAATTGGTCGGTGAACACGGCCAAGGCTTTTCGGTGGCAAACCTGCAACGCATGATCCAGTTCGCAGAGGTTTTCCCCGACGAACGGATTGTCGTATCGCTGATACGACAATTGAGCTGGTCGCACTTCGTCACCCTGATACCGCTGAAAAAGCCTTTGCAGCGCGACTTTTATGCCGAGATGTGCCGCCTCGAACGCTGGAGCGTGCGTACCCTGCGCGAGAAGATCGACGGCATGCTCTATGAGCGCACGGCACTCTCGAAAAAACCGGAAGCCACGGTCAGCGCCGAGCTCGAAGCCCTGCGTGACAGCGACCAGCTCAGTCCTGACCTGGTATTCCGCGATCCCTATATGCTCGACTTCCTCGGCCTCGCCGACAGCTACAGCGAGCGCGATCTGGAAAGCGCCATCCTGCGCGAGATCGAGACCTTTCTCGTCGAACTCGGCGCCGGTTTCTGCTTCGTCGCGCGGCAGAAGCGCATGGTCATCGACGGCGACGACCACTACCTCGATTTGCTTTTCTATCATCGCGACCTGCGCCGCCTGGTGGCCGTCGAACTCAAGCTCGGCAAATTCAAGGCCGCCGACAAGGGCCAGATGGAACTGTACCTGCGCTGGCTGGCCAGGTACGAGACCAAGCCGGGCGAAGAACCGCCGCTGGGCCTGATCCTCTGCGCCGACGGCGGCCAGGAAAGCGTGGAACTGCTGCAACTCGACCGCGCCAGTATTCGCGTCGCCCAATATCTGACCGAACTGCCGGCGCGGGAAGTGCTATCCCAGCGCCTGCATGACGCCATCGCCCGCTCGCGGGCGATGCTGGAGAGTCGAGCGGAGGGCGAGGCATGAACTGGGCTCCCAGACCCTACGCCAACTACCGTCCGTTCCAGTCCCGCTGGATACCCTGCCTACCCGAGCATTGGCGGCCACTACGAGCCAAGTATGTGGTGCGCGAGATCGACGACCGCTCGACTCTCGGTACAGAAGTGTTGTTATCGATGCGGCAATATCGAGGGCTAGTTCCGCACAACGACGTGTCGACGAAACTCATCCCGCCGAGCTTCCTGGTGGGCTACAAGCGGGCGAAGCCGAACGACTTGGTTTTGAACCGCATGCAAGCGTCGAACAGCATGTTCTTTCGCACCGCCCTGGAGGGCGTCGTCAGCCCGGATTACGCAGTGTTCCGCCCTGAAATTGACGTCAGCACGGAATACCTCGGGCAGCTATTCCGCTCCGTGCCAATGTGTGGCCAGTTCCGCGCTGAATCCAAAGGTCTCGGTACCGGTACCTCAGGATTTCTCCGCTTGTATTCCGACCGTTTTGCGGCGATACCGATCCCGTTGCCGCCGCGCGACGAGCAAGACCAGATCGTCGCCTACCTGCGCGCCCAGGATGCCCAGATCGCCCGCTTCATCCGCGACAAGCGGCGGCTGATCGAAGTGCTCAACGAACAAAAGCAGACCCTGATCCACCGCGCCGTCACCCGCGGCCTCGATCCCAAGGTGAAGCTCAAGGCGTCTGGCATCGAGTGGCTGGGGGAGATACCTGAGCATTGGCGGGTAATGCCACTGAAGGCCGCTGCCGCAGTGGCGTTCAGCGGCGTAGACAAACTCACTGAAGAAGGCGAGAGCCCCGTCTTACTTTGCAACTACACGGACGTTTATCGCAACGAGCAGATCACTCGTAATCTGGTCTTTATGAAGGCCACGGCCTCTCCCAATGAGATCGCGCGATTCACCCTCCGCAAAGGCGATGTACTGATGACGAAGGACTCCGAAACGCCCGACGACATTGGCGTTCCGGCATGGGTCAGCGAAGACCTTAACGGTGTTGTCTGCGGTTACCATCTTGCAATGCTGCGTCCCAGACCCGAGGTTGCCGACGGCGCATTTCTCTACTGGCCTTGTGTTCACCTCGCGTTGCCAACCAGTTCCATGTGGCAGCTACGGGGGTTACCCGCTTCGGTCTGGCGAAACGAGAGATTCAGAATGCAGTGCTGGCTGTTCCTCCGGTCCCCGAACAAGCCGATATTGTGAAGTGGCTTGCGAGCGCGACGGCAGACCTGGATACCGTGATGTCAGGCGCGAAATCGGAAATTGACTTGATGCGCGAATACCGCGACCGCCTGATCGCCGACGTGGTCACCGGCCAAATTGATGTGCGCGGCTGGGTGCCCGGTCCCGACGACGTGATAGTCGAGGACGCAGCGGTACTCGCTGACGAAGACGAAACCATGGGCGAGCAGGGAGCCGAGGATGACGACGACGGACACGAGTGAAGCCGGGCTGGAACGCCTGATCGTTGCCGCCCTCACCGGCCGGCCGCCGCGCCCGAGCGGGCAGGAACCGGCGCCCTATGGCGGCGCCGGCTACGTCGAAGGCCATCCCCATGATTACGACCGCGAGGTGGCGCTCGACCTGCGCCAACTGTGGCGCTTCTGGCTGGCGACCCAGGCCGAGGAACTGGCCAAGCTCAAGATCGCACCCGACGCGCTGACCGGCAGCGCCGCACGGCAACTGCTGCATCGCCTGCAAGGCGAGATCACCCGCCGCGGTGTGGTGGATGTGCTGCGCAAGGGCATCAAGCACGGGCCGGCGACGCTGGAGCTTTACTTCCATACGCCGACGCCGGGCAATGACAGGGCGGCAGCGCTGTTCGCCGCCAATATCTTCAGCGTCACCCGCCAGGTGCGCTACAGCCGCGACGAGACGCAGCGCGCGCTCGACCTTGCGCTGTTCATCAACGGCCTGCCGCTGGCGACCTTCGAGCTGAAGAACCACTACACGCGCCAGACCGTGGCCGACGCCGTGCTGCAATACCAGCACGATCGCGACCCGCGCGAGCTGCTGTTCCAGTTCGGCCGCTGCGCGGTGCATTTCGCGGTGGACGATCTGGAAGTGCGCTTCTGCACCCAACTGGCCGGCAAGGGCTCGTGGTTCCTGCCCTTCAATCGCGGCCATCTGGGTGGCGCCGGCAATCCGCCTGTTCCCGGCGAGCGTGGCATTCGCACCCAATACCTGTGGCGCGAGGTGCTGGCGCGGGAATCGCTGGCCGAGATAGTCGAGCACTATGCGCAGATCGTCGAGGAAGAAGACGAGAAAGGCCGCATCAAGCGCCGCCAGGTGTGGCCGCGCTATCACCAGCTCGATGTCGTGCGCTATCTGCTGCAACGGGCCAAGGCCGACCCCGTGGGCTCGCGCTACCTGGTGCAGCACTCGGCCGGCAGCGGCAAGAGCAATTCGATTGCCTGGCTGGCGCATCGGCTATCCAAGCTCAAGCGCAACGATGCGCCCGGCGAACCCGATCTGTTCGCTTCAGTGATCGTGGTCACCGACCGCAAGAACCTGGACAAGCAAATCGCGCGCACCATCAAGGCCTTCGACCATGTGGCTTCGGTCTTCGGTCATTCCGGCAAGTCGGAAGACCTGGCCAAGTACCTGCGGTCAGGCAAGGACATCATCGTCACCACGGTGCAGAAATTCCCGCACATTCTCGATCTGGTCGGCGACAGCCATCGCGACAGCAGCTTCGCGCTGATCATCGACGAGGCCCATTCGAGCCAGGGCGGCAAGACCTCGGCCAAGGTCGGCGCGGCGCTCAAGCAGCGCCAGACGGAAAATTCTGCCGACGATGATTCCGACGATCCGGACCTGCCCGGCGAAAGCGACGAGGATTTCGTCGATCGCGTGGTGGGCGAGCGCATTGCCGCCAAGCGTATGCCCAACAACGTGAGCTACTTTGCTTTCACCGCTACGCCAAAGAACAAGACCGAGGAGTTGTTCGGCCAGGCCTTCGTCGAGGGCGACAAAAAAAAAGCGCCACCCCCATCACATCTACACCATGAAGCAGGCCATCGAAGAAGGCTTCATCATGGATGTGCTGCGTTATTACACGCCGGTGGTGAGTTTCTACAATCTGGAAAAGAAGGTCGCCGACGATCCCGAGTTCGACAAGCAGCGCGCCTTGAAGAAACTCCACGCCTATGTCGAAGGCCATCCCGATGCCATCCAGCGCAAGACGCGGGTGATGGTGAATCACTTCCTCGACAGCGTGATTTCCCGGCGCAAGGTGGGCGGCCAGGCGCGGGCCATGGTGGTGACCCAGAGCCGCAAACGCGCCCGCGACTACTTCAAGGCGATCTCGGATTACCTGCTGGAAATCAAGAGTCCCTACAAGGCCATCGTCGCCTTTTCCACCGACGAAAAGAAGAAAGGCAATGCGCCCAAGGTGACGGAAGCCGATCTCAATGGCTTCGCCTCCAACCTGATCGAAAGCCGTTTCCGCAGCGATCCCTACCGCTTCCTGATCGTTGCCAACAAATTCACCACCGGGTTCGACGAACCGCTATTGCACACGATGTATGTGGACAAGATGCTGGCCGACATTCAAGCGGTGCAGACCCTGTCGCGCTTGAACCGCGCCCATCCGCTGAAGAAGGATGTGTTCGTTCTCGACTTCGTGAATGACCAGGCCGAGCGAGTCAAGCAGGCCTTCCAGCGTTACTACAAGACCACCTTGCTCGCGGACGAAACCGACCCCAACAAGCTCCACGGCTTGAAGGCTGATCTCGATGCCGCCCAGATTTATGCCTGGCCCATGGTCGAGGATTTCGTCGTGCATTACCTGGCCGGCGACGAGCGCGAGACCCTGGACCCGATCATCGATGCTTGCCGCGATGAGTACAAGACATTGGGCGAGGATGCCCAGGTCAAGTTTAAAGGCAATGCGAAGATATTCGTGCGCACCTATGGCTTCCTTGGCTGCGTGCTGCCTTATGGCGTGCCTGAGTGGGAGAAGCTGTCGATCTTCCTCAACTTCCTGATCCCAAAATTGCCGGCGCCCGAAGACGACGACTTGTCGCGCGGCGTGCTCGAAGCCGTCGATATGGAAAGCTACCGGCCCGAAATGCGCGCCACGGTGCGCCTGGCGCTGGTGGATGAGGACGCCGAGGTCAGCCCGGTCCCCACCAGCGGCGGCGGTGGGCGCGGCGAGCCGGAACTGGATAGGTTGTCGAACATCCTCAAGGAGTTCAACGACGAATTCGGCAACATCGAATGGAAGGACGTGGACAAGATACGTCGTGTCATTGCCGAGGAAATCCCCGCCAAGGTGGCGGCCGACCAGGCCTACAAGAACGCGATGCAGTTCTCCGACAAACAGAATGCCCGCGTCGAACACGACAAGGCCTTGCAGCGCGCGATCTTGGGCATGCTCACCGACCATACCGAGTTGTTCAAGCAGTTCAGCGACAACTCGGATTTCAAGCAGTGGCTGTCGGAGAGAGTCTTCGATCTCACCTATCAACCGCGCCGAG
>Ga0154354_1077_pt1 | contig 63089 bp, 48 predicted proteins | sample RifGroA2_FD_115882 | JGI IMG/M metagenome (GOLD analysis project Ga0154354, IMG submission 115882) | Rhodocyclales bacterium GWA2_65_19
CTGCAAATCGACACCAATCACATCGCCATAGCGGCCCGTCACCGACACCTTGCTGATCGGCTGCTGCGCCACCGTCCCAATCGTTTGCGCCTGCGCACCAGAAATAACATTCGGCAACATATCGGAGACCTTGCCCACAAACGAGAACAACGCATCGAGCACGCCCCCGCCATTCACCTTCTCCGGCTCGATATGTTTCTTCAATCTATCCTGCTCAGGCATGGTCAGCGCCGCTCTGAGCAGGTCGTCGACGTTCCACACCTGCGACTTGCTTTGCTTCATCGGCTCGTCGAGCGCCGCGCCGAAGCGGCCGCGCAGATTCCCCACCAGCACCTTGCCGTCGGCCGAAACGCTCAAGTCGGCGATGCCGTAGCCATCGAGCGGGATGGTGGCGCCGAGATACTTCGCCTCGCCAAACGGATCCTTGATGATGCCCAGCTTGCCGCCCACATTCACGCGCGGTGCATCGCGGCCGGTTGCGGCATCGAACATGGCGTTGAAGTAGGGATCGTTCATGTTGTAGTTGTCGTCGGCGACGATGGCGTACTCGGTGCTGCCGCGCTTGACCAGCACGGCGCTTTGCGCACGCTGGATGTTCAGGCGGTCGGCGGCGAGGATGTTCATGAAGCTTCTTGCGATATCCGGCTGCCCCATGAAGATCGCCTTCTGCGTGGCGCCGGTGAGCTTGCCGCTGGCGTCGCGTTGCAGCGTCAGGGTCGATAGCCCGCGGTCCTTGTCGTTGGGGCTGGCGACCAGGTAGCGGTCGGGGTCGTTGGTGGCGGTAATGGTCTGCGGTGTCTTGCCGCTATAGCCGTCGTCGGGGTTCTTGGCGGTCACCGGGTCGGCGATCTTGCCGGTCGTGAGGTCGAGGGTCGCGAGATCGAAGACCAGCACGTCGCCTTGCGGCCGTTTGTTTTCCCAATAGAAGGACGGGCTGCTTCCGCCCTTGGGCGCTGCCACCACGAGGGTACGGCCGTCGGGGCCGATGCTCATGCCGGCGAATCCGGCCGGGATGTCGGCGCTGCCCGTCCATTGCAGGCTGACCGGGTTCTTGTGGTAGTTGGCGCTGGCCGGGTTGATGTTCAGCGCCAGCAGCCGGTAGCCGCCGCTTTTGCCACCGGTGCCGCCGCTGTCGCCCTCGCCGATGATCAGGGTGCTGCCGACCGTGACCAGGCTGGCGATGTTGCGCCCGGCAGGGATGTCTATCGTGGCGATGCGCTTGAAGCGGATCAGGTCGATGACGTGGATCACGCCCTTGCCGGCGACATAGGCGCGGCTGCCGTCGGGGCTGAAGGCGATGGGCTGGACCTTGAAGCCGGTCAGCGCGTCGAAGCTCGCCCCGCCTTCGGCGGCATAGACCAGATCGGTGCTGGCGACTTCCTGATTCTCGCGGAAGAAGCTGACGCCAGTGCGCGTCAGCGTGGCCATGAGGTCGGGCTTGGGCGTCAGGCGCACGACGTTGCCGGCAAACTCGATGGGTTCGCCCGTAGTCTGCGTGCCCTGGCTGCTCAGGGTATCGGTGGGAATCTGCCGCACCAGTTGCCAGCCGACCGTGCCGACGGCGATGTCGTCGGGCAGCTCGATGTCGACAACTCCATTGGCGGTGCCGGGGAGCGTCTGGATGTCGCGCATGCGGCCGTCGTCGAACAGGGCGCGCACGATGATCTTGCCCTTGAAGGCGCCGGGGTTGGCGTTGGCGATGGTGAGCGTGAGCTTGCCGCTCGCGGTATTGAAGGCGGCGGCGCTGCTGTTGGGCAGGACGACCTTGCCCCACGGGGTCTCGGCCGGCGGCAGCGCCGCCGACAGATCGACATTGACCGTGCTGCCGGCCGGGGGAGCGATCGTGGCGGTGACGGAACTCACCACACCCATCACCCGGCGATACAGCGTGACCACCGTGGCAGCGGCTGAATCGAAGATGCCGGCGAGGTTGATGGCGTTGAACGACCCGGCCAGGCTGAAGCCGTAGTCGTTGAAGACCGCCGTATCGCCGGGATTGATGCCGACTTCGAGGACTTCGCCGGGCTGGGCCCCGGGGCGACGGCTGATGACATAGCTGCCGGAACCGCCAACGCCGGCATAGGGCGGGCTGGCGGTGCGCGCCACCCGATCGCCGTTGGCGTCGGTGCCGACGAAGCCGTTGTCGACCAGCCACCAGGTGGCGTGCTCGATTCCGTCGGCGTCGCTATAGCTGCCACGGCGGAAGATGAGGATTTCATCGCCGACGGCGGCGTCCGTGTTTTGTAGAGGGATGGCAAGCTGGACCGGGACGGCGCTGTCCTGCGTGCCGAGGTCGAGGCTGAAGGCGGCGAGCGGCGCCAGGCGGCCGGCGCCCGGCACGGGCAGGCCGACTTGCGCTTCGAGGTCGGCGAGGTCGATGCGGTGGATGCCGACCGTGGTGTCTGCGGTCAGGGCGCCGGCGCCGATCAGCACGGTTTCGCCGGTGGCGGCCTGCACCACGCCGCCCTGGTCGGCGGCAATGGCGATGCCGGTGGGGGTAGCCGTGTTTGGATCGTTGTCGGTAAGCCGCGCGACTTCGACCTTCAGCGCAATGTCGCTTTGGCCGATCACTTGTTCGATGACATTGCCGAATTGGTCGAGACTGCTGGCGAGGTGGACCACGCTGAGGGTGACGTTTCCGGCCTGGTGGGCAGTGATCAAGCCGGATTCGCCGATGCTGGCGATGCTGTCGTCGCTGCTGAAGTAACGGGTGCCGCTGTGCGCGGTTGGATTGGGCCGGCTGATGTCGGTCTGCTCGCCGGTGTTGGGGTCGAGCAGATGCACCTTGAGTTGCCGGCTGCCGCCGGGGATCAGGCTCAGCGTGCCGGGGTAGACGTCGGGCTGGACGGTGATCGATTCCGGCGCTTCGCCTTCGTCTTCGGCGGCGTTGGGATCGAACGCAGAAGGCGCGGCCTGGGTATTGATGCTGGCCACGGCCCTGACGCTATGCCCATCGGTATCGGTGCGAGTGACGATGACCAGCGCCGGGCCGCTGGCCCTGGCGCGCAGCAGGTCGCGGTTGTCGTCAACTTCGAGGCCGTTTGGCCCTACCCGTCCCATGACGCCCAGATCAGTCTGGCTGACGCTGAGGTAGCGGGCGTCGGTGATGGCGACGTTCTGCTCGTCTTCGAAATCGGCGGTGGCGCGCAGGATGGCGGATTCGCCGGCACGCAGCGTGGGCAGCGCGGCCAGATGCAGGCCGAGCAGTTTGGCGCCGCTGACGTTCACCGTGAGTTCAATCGGGGCGCTGCGGGTGTAGCCGTCGTCGGCTTGCACGGTGATGCTGGCAAGGCCCGCATAGCCGGTTTCGGGGGTGAATTGCAGGGACTGGCCGGTCGCGTCGAAGCGGGCGCTGCCGTGGCTGCTGCCCAGCACGCGCCAGAAGATTTGGTCGCCTTCGAGGTCTTCGACCACCGGGCTGGCCGTGGCCGAGCCGGCCAGCGCTACATCGGTGGCGAGATCGGTGTGGGTCTTGAATTGCGGCAGGGTGGCAGCGGCCGAGGTGACGTCAATAGGGGCGAGGTTGGCCTTGAAGCCGGTGTTGGCGTAAAGCACCTGCCGGTCGGCGTTGGTTTGCTGGCCGTCGCCGTTGATGTCGCCAAGCAAGTCGCTGCCGACGGCAGCTTGTTGCCATGCCTGGCTGTCGGCGCCATCGACCTTGCCGTCGCGATTGAGATCGCCGGCGACGCTGAGGCGAACGCTGGCCGCGCCGTTGCCGCTGACGCGAATCAGATGAGTGCCGGCCTCGGTGATGCGGATCAGGCGGGTTTGTTTGCCGTTGAAGGTGGCGGTGCCGATGACGAGGTTGCCACCGGATGCGCCGGTGATGTCGAGGGTCGCATCGGACGGCAGATCGGTTTCCAAGGCAAGGATGACGGCGCCCGTGGCACCGGGGGCGTGGACGGTTGCCGCAAGTTCCGATTCGCGAATGGTGAAGGCAAGCGTGGTGCTGTCGCCCAGATCGCCAGCCCACTGGTTGGCGGTGCTGTTGCCCAGCCAGGTGCTGACGGTGCCGAGTGTGGCGGTGATGGGGTCGGTGAACGGCTGACCTTGTTCGTCATACGCAATCTGGGTGCCAGAGTCGGCGCTGGCGACGACCCCAAGGGAGTGCAGAGCAAGGCGGATTTGGGTCAGGCGGCCGGCGGTGTCATAGCGATAGACAGTGGTCGACGTTTCCTGGATTCCGGCATTCGCCGGAATGACGAATGCGGGGCCGCTGATGCGGGTGATGCGGCCTTGGGTGTCGCGGAGGAAGTCGATGCGCTGGCTGTTGTCGCCGCCCACCGCTGCGATGCCGGCGTCGGAGACGAACCACTGCTGACCATCGGCGAAGGTGACGCCGGTCACTTTGCCATTGGCATCGAGGCTGTACTGGCTGCCGTCGGGCGCGATGAGCGTGTAGCCGGTGGGCACCCAGGGCAGGCCGGTGGTCTGGTCGTTGAGATAGCTGCCGATGCGGGTGAGGTTTTCTGTCGCGGAGGCAGCTTGCCCTGTATGCGCTTGCAGTTGCCAGCCTTGGCTGGTGGTGAAGACGGGGTGGGCGACGGTGGGGGCGCCGGGCTCGTTGCCGAGGCGTTCGGTGGTGGTGCTTAGCGTAAAGCTCAGGCTTAGCGTCGCCGCGTTGGTGGCGGAAAGGCTCTCCGGGATGCTGAGCCAGACACGGGCGCCTTCGCGCCACGGCGCGGTGATGCCGCTGGCTAGCGTGGCAGGCTGGTCGTTGGTGAGCTGGGTGTCGAGCAGCGGGAGTTGCCAGTTGCCGAAGTCTGCTTGCCGGTCACCGCCCTGCCCTGCGTCAAGGCTGCGCGTCAGCGCCAGGGTATGGCCGCCGAGGGTGTAGGTGGCATCGGTGGTGGTTTGCGTGTTGAGCGCTTTTTGCGCGGTGTCGATGACGACGCGGGCTTCGATCTCGCTGGTGCGGCCGACCAGATCCCAGGCGGTGAGACGGATCTGATAGACGCCGTTGGCGAGCGTGGCCGGGTCGAGGCTGGCAAGCGCGACGGACTGGCTCAGTGCGATGGCGGCGGTGTCCTCGCTGGCGAGGGTTTGCCATGCGTCGCTGCCTGCTGCGGCGATTTGCAGGCGATAGCCCATCAGTTGCTGTTCGGCGAAGCCGGCTTGCAGCGTCGTGAGGGTGCTTATGTCGATGGGTTGGCCGGGGTTGCCAAACTCGGCGGTAGCGCCAACTAAGGCGCCGCCCCAGGCGAGGGCGGGTGCCGTGAGGTCGGCGGCATCGCGGACGCGAACCAGATGGGTCTGCGTGCTGACGAAGCCATCGCGGTCGGTGGCGGTGACGCGCACGTCGATCAGGCCGGGCTGGGTCGGGGTGAGCTTGAGGCGGCCGGCGGCATCGAGCGCGACGGTTTGCCAGACGTCGCTATTTCCGACGGCGCTGCCGCGTACTTCGACGGCGGTGCTGGCGATGCCGCTCCAGGCGTCGGCGCGGATGGTGGCGACGATGGTCTGGCCGGGCAGTGCGGGGGTGCTGGGGGTGGTGGAAACGAGAATCTTCGGGGCATTGGCGCTGGCGTCGGCGACTACCCTGAGCGTGAAGAGTTGCGTGCGGTCGTTGCGATCGTCGCTCACGGTGGCGCTGACGGTGTGGTCGCCGATCTGGCCGGGGCCGGGGGTCCAGGTGAGGCGTTTGCTTTGCACGTCGTAGGTGGCGCCTTCGGGCAGGTTGGCGAAGCTGATGGCGAGTGCGGCGGTTTGCGCGGCGCCGTCGGGGTCTACTGCGAGGATGCCGGTACTAAAGCTTCCGCCAAGGTCGACGGGGATGCTCAGGGTGTCGCCGATAACTACGGCGTGGTTGCTGGCGGTGAGCTGCGGCACACGATTGACGTCGAAGACGCGGACTTGCACGGTCTGCGCGCTGGTGCCATCGGATGTGGCGCTGCCGTCGGTGGCCTGGAAGGTGAAGGTATAGGGCGTGCTGTCAGCCGTGGCGTTATCGACCGTGGCCTGATCCGGGGTCCATTCGAACGTGCCGGTGGCGCTGTCGAAGATCACTCCGGCCGGAACCGCATTGGCACCACCGGCGTCGCGAACCAGGTTGATCCCCACGGCATCGTTGTCGGCGTCGGCGGCGCGCAGTACGAAGCTCAGGGTCTCGCCCTCATTCACCAGTTGCAGCGGCATGGGCAGCAGGCGCGGTGTCTGGTTGACGTTGGCGACGGTGATTTCAAATGTGCGGGTGAAGTGCGCCATGCCGTCGCTGCCGGTGACGCTGAAGCGCCAGAGGCCGGGGTTGTCTCCATTGGTGCCGGTGTTGCTGTCCCCCGATCCAGTCGGGGGCAGGCTCTGCGCGGCGAAGCGGTCCGGCGTCCAGTTGAGGACGGCGCGCGTGGTGTCGTCGTTGGCCGGCAAAGCCAGGCTCATGCCGCGCGGCAAGGCGGTGGCGCTCCAGTCGATCAGGTCGGTGTCGCTGTCGTGGCCAAAGAGTTCGAGGCTGAGCGGAACGCCTTCGGTGGCATTGAGTTGAATCGCCGTGTCCCCAGCGCCGACTATTCCGGTGACCGACTGACCATTGACCTGCACGTCGAGCAGTTCCGGCGCGGCATTGGCGTCGCGCACGACGAGGCGCAGGGTGTGGCGGGTGACGTTGGGGACCGGGTTTTCTGGATTGACGACGCCGGCATCCTGCGGCGGCAGGCCGCTGTCGGTGACGACGAGTTCGATATCGCGGGCGCCGAGATCATCCGCCGTCGGCGTCCAGGTCAGCGTGGCGTGGCCGTATTGAACATCAGGCGTGATGGTGGCGCCGATGGGCAGGCCGTTGGCGCTCCAGGTCAGGGCGTCCTGATCGGCATCGCTGACCAGCAGCGGCAGGCTGAACGCCTGGCCGACCACGGCAACGACTTGACGTGGCGCGGTGATGACCGGGGCTTCGGTTTCGCTGGTGACGGTGAGGACGAAGCTCTTGGCCTGGGTCAGGACTTGATTGACATCGCCGCCGCCGTTGTCCGTGGCGAGGACGGTGATGGTGTAGTCGCCACGGTCGCCCTCGCCCGGCGTGAAACGGATCACGCCGGAGGACGGAGTTTGGGCCACGTAGCTGGCAAAGCGCGGCAGGCCGGAGAGGCTAAGCGTCAGTGCCGCATTTGCCAACTGAGCGTCGGCATCGCTGGCGGATACCGGGATTTCGATGACGCCGCCCTTGGCGACGAAGGCGTTGCTGATGTCGCCGATCTCGGGTGCACGATTGGCGTTGCTGACGATGATGGGCAGGATGAGTTGGCTGATTGCGGGCGTGCCCGTGCCGTCTCCATCATCGGTCGCGGTCACGGTGATGCTGTAGCTGCCGGCTTGAACGTAGCCGGGAGTCCAGACGATTTCCATGGTGTCGGCGTCGAAACTGGCGCCTTCGGGCAGGCCCGTGAGCTGGTAGCTGACGGTAGGCGCAGTGGTTTCGGGGCCGACGCCCCGCAGGAAGTCCCCTTGGGGGATGGCTTCGGCGCCCGGGCGGACGCGGATCTTGGGTTCGAAGTCGGGATTGTCCGGGTCGAAGGCGAATACGCTGACGCGCAGGGGCTGGCCTTCGAGGATGTTCCACGTCTCGGCAGGCTCAAAGATCGGTGCGCCGTTGGCGTTGAGGACGTTGAAGACGATGTCGCGCGTGACCGAGGTACTTGTGGTCTCGCCTTCCGGCGTTGTGTAGGTGGCGGTGAGTGTCACCGGAAGGGTGAACGTACCGTGCTGGCTGTAGCCCGGAGTCCATTCGAACCAGCCGGTCTCGGAGTTGAGCGTGGCGCCGCCGGGTAGCCACGGGCTGCTGTAGTCGAGGGTGACGGTGCTGCCGTCCGCCTGGCTTAGCCCGGAGGGCACCATGGACGCCAATGAGCCGGCGAGTTGCAGGCCGAACTGCTCGCCTTCGCGCAGGGTTTGCGGCGCGAAGGCGGCGAGCACCGGCTTGGCCCAGCCTTGTTCGACGGTGACGTTGAAGCTTTGGCTGACAGTCGCCTTGCCGTCGCTGGCGATGACGGTGACGTTGTCGTAGGTGCCGGCCTGGTCGTAGCCGGGGGTCCAGGTCAGGAGGCCGGTGGCGGCGTCGAACACGGCACCGGGCGGGAGGTTCCTGACGGTCAGCGTGAGGCGCGCATTTGCCAACTGAGCGTCGGCATCCGCCGCGGTCAGCGGCAGGCTGAGGGTTTCGCCCTCGGCCAGGGTGAAGTCACTGAGGCCGTCGATGACCGGCGCGCTGTTGCCGCCGATCACCGGCACCTGGAAGCGGCGGATGGCGACACCGCCGCGACTGTCCTGCACGCGGACGACGATCTCGGTGGCGATGTCGGCTGCGGCGGTGGGCGTCCAGTTCAGGGTGACGATGGCGTGGTAGCCGTCGATGTCGGCGGCGATGTCGGTCGGCGGCGTCAGGCTGACGCCGGCAGGCGCTTGCAGCAGTTGCCAGTAGAACTTGGTGCCGTCGGGGTCGATGGCTTCGATCTGGCCGCTCCAGGCTTGGCCGGCGGTGGCGGGGTCAAGCGTGTCCGCATCGATCAGGCCCGCGACCGTCAGGGCCGGCGGCAGATTGTCTTGCGGGGCGGCGTAGATGCTTTGGCCGAGGTTGAACTTGACCAGGTCGGCCATGCCGGCCCGTGTCGCAAAATTGCTGGCCGGGGTGACGGTCACGGTCTGGTTGGCCAGCGTGGCGCCGACGGCGAGTTGGCCTCCCATGGCTTGTAGCGCAGCGGTGAGATCGAGGGTCCACAAGTCGTCGCTGGGCCCGCTCATGTTGCCAAATGCGTCGGCGTCCAGAATGCCGCCGCTGAAGTAACGGCCGGGGTCGAGCAGCAGGGTGAGCGGGCCGCGCAGGTCGTCGGTGCCGATGTTGGTCAGGCTCACGTCATAGCTGACTTCGCCGGTGGCACGATTGGCCCGGGTGTTGCTGAAATCGACGCGGATCTGGCTCGTCATGTCGAGCAGCGCGGTGAAGGTGGAGAGATAGCCGTGTTCGAGACGGGTATCGGTGCTGTTCCGCAATTGGCTGCTGATGTCAAGCTGGTAGCGGCCCGCCGGCAGGCCGGCTACATCGAGCCAGGCGGTGCGCGTGGCGGCGTCCCAGCGGATGGATTGCGGGGTCAGTGTGGGTGCTGCCTCGGTGCCACCGTCGAGCAGTGTCAGCGTGTAGTTGGCGGGGTTGAGGATGCTGCCGGCATCGCTGGCCTCACCCTGCCACATCGCCTGATCGAAAACGACGCCGATCTGGTTGAGCGGCAGCGGCACCAAGGACCCGTCGGGAACGGTGATGGCTTGGATAGTCGGCGCTCGGCGCACGGCGATTTCGTCGATGTGGCCGGTTTGGGCGACGAGGATGCGGCCATCGGCAGTGGTGACGATGCTCTCGCCGCGCGTGCCGCCGGAAGCGACCTGGAGGATGCGCTTGGTGGCAAGTTCGAGCATCCAGACGGAGGACTGGTGCGGCGCCTCCCCCGCCCCTTCGACCACGGCGCGCTGCTTGAGATTGCTGGAGGCGAGCAGCAGGCCGGCCAGCGGTGTGCCCGCATTTCCCCCCATGTCGCCGAAGCTGATGCTATCAATCAGGCCGGCGAGGCGGTATTCCAGCTCGGGACGGCCGGCGGTGCGGCCGCTCATGGGGAAACTGACGATATCGGTGGTGGCGCCGGGCTGCGCGCCACTGATGCTGCTGCCGGTCCAGGTAACGGCCCAGAGGCGGCCGTCGGGGCCGAAGGCGAGATCGCCGACGCGCTGGTTGCTGAAGTGCTTCCAGGCTTTGGTCGGATCAGTCGCATTCGGGTTGAAGACTTCGATACCGTTGCCCGAGGAGACGTAGATGTCGCCGGTGCCTGGCTGGATCGCCAGGGCATGGGTCAGCGGGTCTTGGCCGGGGCCTTTGAGGCGTTGCAGGACGGTGCCGTCGTTCGGATCGACCTGGAGCAGTTCGGCGCCAGTCATGACCCAGAGCTGACCGTAGCGGTCGACGGCCATGTCCATGACCGGCTCATCGAGGGTGAACAAGGGCGTGGTTGAGCGCCCTCCTTCCTTGGCGTAAACGAACACCTCGTTGCGCAGGCTGCCGGCGCTGGTGAGGATGCGCTGGTCCGGCAGTTCGACCATGGCCAGGGCGCCGATGTCGGCGGTGCTGTTGCTGAAGCCATCGGCGAAGCCGCGCAGGCTGAACGGGGCGAGGACGCTGCTCAGGTCGCTGGTCTGGCTGCCGGCGACCTGCCCCGGCAATTGCGCGATGGCTTGCGCAAACAGCGGATTGGCGGTGTAGCTGCGGTCGGCGGCGGCGAGCGGGATTTCGGCGGTCTGGCTCAGTGTGGAGTTGACGCCGAGGGCGTCGAGGATTTCCTGGCGGCTGCCGTCGTCGGGCAGCACGGCGTTGGCGACGCTGGCGGCTTCGCGGTTGCCGGCCTTGTCGGTGGCGACGGCGAGGAATTCATAGTGCTTGCCGGCAGTGCCGGCGTACACCGCCTGGGTTTGGGTAGGCGCGACCTGGCGCAGCCAGATCTTGAAGTCGCCGCGAGTTTCGCCATCACTTTCGCTGACATAGACGGTGACCGACTTGACGCCGCTGGCGTCGTCGGTGGCGGTCCAGCGCACGTCGAAATTGGGCGCACCTTGGGCGTCGTTGCCCAAAGCGGTGACGGCGAGTGCGGTGGTTGGGGCGGCAGCGTCGAGCTTGACCGCGACGCGTTCGCTTTCGACCGGCGGCGCGTCGTCGATCAGGATGCGCGCCGAGGCGGCGATCTCCGCACGGGAGACGGCAGTGTCGGCGGCCATCACGGTGTAGCTGACGAACCCGCGCTTGAGCTGGTCGGCATTGGCGGCATTCGGATCAGTGGCCGGCGCCAGCAGACCGCGCGTGGCGTCGTGGAGGACTTCGCCGGTATCCGGGTCGATGGCTTGCAGCAGCCAGGTGGCGATACGGGTGGAGGCATCGATGCCGGCGCTGACGCGCAGCACGAAACCCTTGCTGCCGGTGAAGTCGAAGTCGCCCTGGAAGTTGGCGCGATCAACCGGCACATGGACGTTGATGTCGCCGATCTTGAGGTCGCCCAGGCGCAGGCTGCGGATGTCGAGGTCGGCATCGAGTTCGGTGACGATGCGCAACTGCCCGGCGGGCTGCTCGGTGGGATTGCTGAAGGACAGCGTGTAGGGCAAGGCAGTGGCGGTCGGCACGTAGTCGCCGTCGTCACCCTGCGCCGCCTGCGGGCCGCGCACGCTGATCACCGCATTGGCGGCCGCGTTTTGCTGGGCGGCTTGTTGCAGGTATTGGGTGAGATTCAGCGACTGGCCGGCGACGGGTTTGAACTCGCCATCGAGCACGCCGATGTGGCGCAGATACTCCATTTCGGCCTTACCGCCGGCAAACACCTTGAAATTGACGAAATGCGTATCGGCCGTGGCATTGCGGTCGAAAGCCGCCGGGTCGGCCATCTCGGGAACCGGGACTTCCGTAACGACGTCGGCATTCAGCGTGTCGCCTTGGCGTATTTCGGTGTGATCGATGCCTACTTTGATGGCGCTGGGGTCGCCGGCAAAGCTGGCGCTGTCGCCGTACCAGGTTTGCACCTGGGCGAAGAAGCCGAGGATGTCGGCCTGTGTGCGGTAGGTATCACCGGCATGGGACAGCAGGATGCCGGTGGCTAGCGTGGCGTTGAGGCTGACGACCTGCGGGTTGTCGCGAATCGGCGGTGCCTCGTCCACGGGGCGCAACAAGCCTGCGGCTTCCAGGGCGCCGAGCCAGCCGTCGATCCACTGCGCTTCGTCGGTGGCGAGGGTACTGAGGTTGGCGGGAGCGTCGGCGTCCGCGAGGATCGCGGTACGCAGTTGCTTGGCATGCGCGATTTGTTCGGCGACGAATTCGGCGCGCGTCAGGGCGGTAGCGGCGCCGGCGATGTTGAACTCGAAGGGCATGGCCAGTCGTTCGAGTTTGGAGAGGTGCACCGGGAACATTGCGTCGTTGTCGACGGCGCGGAACTTGGCGGCGAGCCCTGTCTCCGGCGCGATCAGCTTGTCGAGGTCGTCGATGCCGCCATCGAGCAGGCCTTGCTCCTTCCATTCCGGGTGAAGTGCGTAAAGCTTGTCGCGCAGGCCTTCGAAGTCGTGGGCGATCCACTCGGCCAGGCCGGGGTAGGTCTGGACGTTGAAGCTCATGCCGGCCATGCCGCCGGCGGCGAGGTCCACGGCATAGCCGGGGGCGAGATTGAATCCGCCGGCATTCTGCGTGCCATCAAGTTGCGCCCAGGGAATCTCGGGACGCGGCGTACCGTCGGTGGGGGTTGTGCCGTACGCTTGGGTGTTGCCGGCCGCATCGAGGGTGACACCATTGGGCTGGCCGCCGACCCCACTACCAACATTCGTGCCGAACACGATGTAGGGCAGCTTGATGCCCGCCAGCACATCGTCCGCATAACCCATTTCGGGTGTACCGATGTCGAAGCGCACATAGGGTGTATCGACGTTGGTCAGGCTTTGCAGCGAGACGCTGTAGACGCCGCTTTCTCCGGGGGTGAGGCTGCGCGGGCCGCCGATGCCCAGCGCGACATCTGCTTCGATGCCGCGTTCGACCAGATAGCGGGCGGCTTCGGTGACGCGCTCGCCATCCGGGTTGATGACGGTGACGTCGTACAGGCCGTGCGGCATCTGGCGCTCGTCGAACACGGCGCGGATGTGCGTGGCATCCAGTACTTGCCAGCGCACCGGCTCGGCTTCATGGACGCCGGGACGGGACAGCTTGACCAGCGCGCCGGCCTTGAAGCGGGAGCCGTAGAGGTCGACGGTGACCCAGCGATGTTCGTCGTCGCCGGTGCCGCCCTGGTCAGGGGTGACCTTGCTGATGGATAGCGGCAGCAGGTCGGCACGCAGGGTGATCGGCACGGCAGTTGTAACGCCCGAATTTACCCCTGTACTACCGGGACGCGCACGCACCAGGATGTAGTAGTCGCCGGCCTGGGTGCTGGGGATCAGCGCCTGCTGGTCGGTGGCAACCGGGGTGGTATAAGCGGCGTCGAAGGCGTAGCCGGTGGGGATGTCGCCATAGCGGATGTAAAGCTCGTTACTGCCCTCCTCCACCGAGGAATCGAGCGTGGCGCGCAAGGTTTCGCCGGCGGCGACGCTGACCTTGTACAGGCGCGACTGGCCGGGCAACAGCGTGGTCGAGAGGGTGGTGGCGACTTCGAGTACCGGCACCGAAACTTGCAACGTCGAACCCGAGGCGGTACGGTTGTTGGCTTCGCCGGGCGGCAGGTTGAGGCCGGTGGCGGTGTAGCTGATCTTGCCTTCGAAGACTTCGTTGTAAAGGTCGGGGCGGACGATGATGCGCCAGTTGCCGTCCTTCAACGGCGGCAGGCTGGCGGTCAGGCTCCCGCTGTAACTGGCTTGGGCACCCAGGTCGCCGTTGTGATCGACCTTGCCCAGCAGTACGTCGCCAATATCCCAGGCGTTGTCGCTGGAGAGATAGAGGGCATCGGTCCAGCGGCCAAAGGCAGGATTGCTCGAATCGTTGGTGATGGTGTAGCTGACCTGGATGTTGTCGCCGACCGTGCCGCTGGCGGGCAGCACGACGTCGGTGACCTTGAGGTCGGCCGGCGGCGGGGTTTCGATCAGGATCGGTTGCGCGGCCGTGGTCGCGTTGTTTTGTTCGTTGCCGAACTCGCGCACCTTGCCGGATTCGCCATCGCCCCAGACGCGGGCCGGGTCGGTGATGACGAAGACGTAATACGGGCCTTCGAGGTTCTTCGGTGCGGTGACGGTCAGGCTGGCGTCGTAGCTGCCGCCGCCGGCAAGACCGCCGCCGTGCTGCAGATAGCCGACGTAGCGATCCTGATTGACATCGAGGAAGCGGTCTTTCGATAGGTAGACCAGATCGTTCCAGCGCATCTGGTCGCTCGGGGTGTCGCCGCCGGCATTGGTGACGCGATAGCCGACGGTAAAGTTCTGCCCGGCGACCACGGCATCCGGAGCGGTGACAGTGGCGACTTGCAGATCGGGCGGCGTGGCCAGGGTAATCGGCAACGCGATGCTGGCGACATTATTGCCTTCGCCCTGGAACTCGTTCACGGTGCCCGCCTCGGGGCCGAGCCGCGCCAGGGCGGCAAGTCCCTCGCGGATGGTGCTGGGCTCGTTGTTCCACGGATTGCGGTAGATGGCCGTATCGGCTTTGACGATCAGGTGAAAGTCGCCGCTGATCGATTCGGGCAGATTGAAGCTGGCCGACCAGGTGTAGGACTCGCCGGGCTTCAGGTATTTGGGTTGCCCATTTTGCGTCAGGCTGACGGCGCTGATCTGCAGCGGGTAGTCGCCGTAGTCGAGCGAGGCGTCACGCGACAGGTAAAGGCCATCGCTCCAACTATTGACGCGGGTGTCCCGTGTGCCGCGGTTGGTGACGGTCCAGGTGGCGGTCAAGCCCTCGCCCGACGAAGGGTTGGGATTGGAAACGCTGACGCTGTCGATCTGGAGATCAGGCTCGCGATAGGTAATGGCCAGGCTGCCACGGGCTATGTTGTTGTCGTTGCGGTCGCCTTCATAGGCGGTGGTGCCGTAACGATAGGCGGTGTAGGGGCCAGTCGCCGCCGGCGCCGGCGCCGACGATCTCTTCCGGCGAGCATCGGCGCAGGATGCTCTTGGCCAGCCGGCGCAGACGCTCGACGACGTCAGGGTCGTCGGCGCGCCCGCAGTTATGCACGATGCTGGCTTGCGACCGTCCCTTGGCGGCATCCCAGACGTTCTCCGCCAATTGCAGGTAGGTCACGACCTTGCCATCGGCCCGCCGTTGTTTGCTCTCGCGTAGGTACATGGGCCCTATCGTAGCGGCCTTCAGAGGCGAAAATCAACAATCCATGTATCTAGGCTTTTTGCGACTTGGCGCCCGGAAACCCGCGCCGTTGCTGGAGGTCGGTGAGAAATGTGCCTCGTGAGCGGCATCTGGCGACCGTCCGTGCCGGGATGAGCATGGAGGACGTCCTGCGCATTCTCGGTCCGTCGGACGCGCGCTTGACGGTCTATTTCAAAGCGCGCGACGAGCTTGTCTGGGATTGGCGTTATTGCGCCGCTTACGGCGAGTACATGCGCATGCCGGTGCTGTTCGACGCGACGGCTGGGCAGGTGCGCAGCACCATGGTGCAACCCGAACAGCCGGTCAGTATCGAAGCCAGCGTCCTGCCGTGAAATGCCGACGCACCGCGCGGCGACCGCCGCGCCCTAAGCCCCGCGCCGCCACACCGATGGCGCGCTGCCGAACCAGTGGCGGAAGGCGCGGGTGAAGGAGCTTTGTTCGGCATAACCCAGCAGCAGCGCGACATCGAGCGCGGAGAGCGCCGGGTCGCGCAGATAGACCTGCGCCAGTTCGCGCCGCGTGGCGTCGAGCACTGCCTGGAACGAAGAGTCGGCGCTGGCGAGACGGCGCTGCAGGGTGCGCGGCGTGATGCCGAGGCCGCTCGCGGCGCGCGGAAGGGTGGCTTCGCACTTCGGCATCAGCGGCAGCAGCGTCTGGCGCAGCCGGCCGGCGATGTCGCCCTCGCCCTGCAGCCGGTCGAGCGCCTTGCGCGCTTCGTCGCGCATCGCCAGGTTGAGCGCGGCATCGGCCTGCACCAAGGGTTGCGTGAGCAGTTCGCGGGCAAACAGCAAGGCATTTTCGCCGCTGGAAAAATGTACCGGGCAGCCGAAGAAGTTGGCGAAGGGCACGGTGTCTTCGGGCGCCGCGTGGCGAAAGCGCACCTCGCGCAGCGGCAGTTCGGTGCCGGCGATCCAGCGCCCGAGGCCAAGCCAGCTGGCGATCAGCGATTCGGCCAGCACATCGCAATACGGCAGCCCGGCCTCGGTCGCCTCGGGCAGCACCACCCACGCCAGCCGGGCGTTGTCGCCGTCGATGGCAAAGCGGGTTTCGCTGTAGCCGGAATCGAACACCAGGCGCCGGTACAGCGGTACCAGCGCGATCGCCTCGCCCAGGTTGCGGCAGGTCATCAGCGCGTAGCCCAGCACGTCGAAGGTGCCGGGACGCACCTGGCGGCCGAATTCCAATCCGAGATCGCGGCGCCCGGTCAGCGCCAGCGCCGACTCGAACAGGGCGACCAGCGCGGCCAGCGGCAGTCGCGTCTGCGTCGCCTCCCAGTCCGCCGGCCCGATGCGCGCGTGGCGCAGCAGTGCGGCACGCGGCAGGCCGAAACGCTCGGCGACCTCGAACAGGCGCTTGGCATAGGCGACGCCGACGCCGAGCGAGGCGGTGCGTGAGCGGATCGGATCGAGGCTTGTTTCGGGCACGATGGGCATTGTGTCGTGAAATGACAAATCAGCAGGTATTCTGCGACAAGCGGCGTCACGCATCAATCATTTATCCTGCCCGGACAATAAACGGCGCCGCGCGCTCAAAGCGCATCCCGCGCGGCCGCCCCACGAGGAGACGAAATGGCGGACATCGATCAGGTCAGGCTGGCGTTCAACCCCGGTACCCTGGCGTTTCTCAACGTCGCGCTGGGCCTGGTGATGTTCGGCGTCGCGCTCGAACTGAAGCTCGACGACTTCCGCAATGCGCTGAAAGTGCCGCGCGCGCTGGCGATCGGCATCCTCGGCCACCACCTGCTGTTCCCGGCCATGACCTATGTGCTGGTCGGTCTGCTGCAGCCTTCGCCCAGCGTCGGCCTCGGCATGATCCTGGTGTCATCGTGCCCGGCCGGCCACATTTCCAACTTCCTCACCCACCATGCGCGCGGCAACACAGCGATCTCGGTCTCGGTCAGCGCCGTGTCGACCCTCGTCGCGCTGTTCATGACGCCGCTGAACTTCGCCTTCTGGGGCAACCTGCATCCGCTGACCCACGATCTGATGCGCGAGATCAGGGTCAGCCCGGTGCAGATGCTGGAAGTGATTTTCGTCCTGCTCGGCCTGCCGCTGGCGCTCGGCATGTGGCTGGCGAAAGCCCGGCCGGCCTTCGCCGACAAGCTGAAAAAACCGATGAAAATTTTCTCGCTGGCGGTGCTGCTGCTCTTCATCGGCGGCGCGTTGGCGGCCAACTTCAGGTATTTCCTGAGCTACATCCACCTGGTGATCGGCACCGTGTTCATCCACAACCTGCTGGCCTTCGCCACCGGCTATGGCCTGTCCACGCTGGCCGGCCTGGTCGAACGCGACCGCCGCGCGGTGAGCTTCGAGATGGGCATCCAGAATTCCGGCCTCGGCCTGATCCTGATTTTCGATTTCTTCAACGGCCTCGGCGGCATGGCCATCATCACCGCGTGGTGGGGCATCTGGCACATCATCGCCGGCATGACGCTGGCGACCTTCTGGCGCCGGCGCGATCCGCTGGCCGTCCCGGCATGAAAGACCAGCGCATCCTGGTCACCGGCGGCGGCGGCTATCTCGGTCGTCAGGTGGTGGCCGCACTGGCCGCCTTGCCCGAGCCGCAACGCCCCGCGGCCATCGTCTGCCACGACATCCGCGAACCGGCCGAGCGCCTGGCGGGCGTGGATTACGTCGTGGCCGACATCCGCTCCGCCGACATCGGCGAGATCATCGCGCGTCATGCAATCGGCACCGTGATCCATCTGGCATCCATCGTCACGCCGGGCAGGAACAGCAACCGCGCCTTCGAATACGACGTCGATGTCAATGGCACCAAGAACCTGCTCGACGCCTGCGTCGCCCACGGCGTGCGCCGCATCATCGTTTCCTCCTCGGGCGCGGCCTACGGCTACCACGCCGACAACCCGGAGTGGCTGACCGAGGACGCCCCCCTGCGCGGCAACGAAACCTTCGCCTATGCCTACCACAAGCGCCTGGTCGAGGAAATGCTGACTGACTACCGGCAGAGCCAGCCGCAACTGGAACAGGTGATCTTCCGCATCGGCACCATCCTCGGCGCGACGGTGAGCAACCAGATCACCGACCTGTTCGAGAAGCCGCGCCTGATCGCGATTGCCGGTTCCGACAGTCCCTTCGTCTTCATCCACGACCGCGACGTGGTGGGCGCGATCCTGCACGGCATCGAATCGAAGCAGACCGGCGCGTTCAACGTCGCCGGCGACGGCAAGCTGACCATCCACGAAATTGCCACGCGCCTCGGCAAGCGCTGCGTGGTGCTGCCGGCAGGCCTCTTGCGCGCCGCGCTGCGGCTGCTGAAGACGCTCGGCCTGACCCAATACGGCCCCGAGCAGCTTGATTTCCTGCGCTATCGGCCGGTGCTGCAGAACCGGCGCCTGAAGACCGAATTCGGCTATATCCCCAAGCTCAGTTCGGCCGAAGTCTTCGAGCTGTATCGCAAGTCGCGCCAGGGCAAGGCCGCATGAACCGGCGCGATTTCGCCGGCAAGGTCGTGCTGATCAGTGGCGCCGCCGGCGGGCTGGGAACGGCGCTGTGCCGCCGCTTCGCCGCGGCCGGCGCGCGCGTGGTCGCGCTCGACCTCGACCAGGCCGCGCTCGACCGGCTGGTGGCCGGCCTCGGCCGCGCCGATGCGGCCGGCGTCGCCTGCGACATCACCGACGAAGCGCTGTGCCGCTCGGTCATCGATGACATCGCCAGCAGTTTCGACGGCATCGACGTCCTGGTGAACAACGCCGGCATCGCCCAGCGCAGCCTGCTGGCGCACACCGATCCGGCCGTGATGCGCCGCGTCATGGAGGTCAATTTCTTCGGCGCGCTGCATCTCACGCATGCGGCCCTGCCGCACATCCTTGCGCGACGCGGCGCGATTGCGGCAATTTCCAGCGTCGCCGGCTACGCGCCGCTGATCGGCCGCAGCGGCTATGCCGCCAGCAAGCACGCGCTGCACGGCTTTTTCGACAGCCTGCGCACCGAGGTCGAAGACGCCGGCGTCAGCGTCACGCTGGTCTGCCCGTCCTTCATCCGCACCGGCATCGATGCGGCCGCCCTCGGCGCCGCCGGGCCGCGCCTGACCAGCGGCGGCGAAGCGGCGCCGGACGAGATCGCCGCGCGCATTGTCGACGCCATGGTGGCCAGCCGCCGCCTGCTGTTGCCCGACCGCACCTCGCGCCTGGCATGGTGGCTCAGTCGCCTCACCCCGGCGCTTTACGCCCACACCATGAAGCGCCGCGTCGGCGCCGAATTCGGCTTCAAGGAGACCGCATGAACGCCTTGCCACTTTTCCTGCTGGCCCTCTGCTGTGCCGCCGGCGCAGCCCTCGGCGCCCCGATCACGGTGGTCGACGCCGCCGGCCGCCCCCTGCCGACGGTGATGGTCAGCCGCCAGCCGGTCAAGCCGGCGCCGATCGACACGTCCAGCAACGGCTATCCGGCGAGCGGTACGCTGCAACAGGCCTACGTCGAGATCACCCGCTTCACCGACCGCGCCGGACGCGCCAACCTGCCGCCGGCGGGACACCCGTGGCAAGTCAGGTTGCGCAAGCCGGGCTACCAGGATCGGACGCTGCCCGCAGCCGAAACCGGCGGCAAGCTGGTGATGACTGCCGAGACCGACGCCGCCGCGCTTGCGGTGCAACGACCGGCCAATGCCTGGTCGGCGACCATCGATTTCGGCGATGAAAACCTGAAAAAGGAATTCCTGCTCCAGTGCAATTTCTGCCACCAGCAGGGCAGCGCGCTGTTGCGGCGCAATCGGCCCGCCGCGGAATGGAGCGAGGTCATCAAGCGCATGGTGCGCTACGGCGCGCGCCTGTCGAGCGAGGGCCAGCAGAAGATTCCGGCCATGCTCGAAGCCCACTGGAAGAAGATCCACGCCGACCCGGCACTGGTCCCCGCAGCCACGCCGTGGTCGCCCGCACTGGCCAGCGCGACGATCCGCGAAATCGCCATCGGCGACAAGTTCTCCCAGATGCACGACCTGCTCTACCACAGCAACGGCCTGGTGTATGTCGGCGACAACTTGCAGGATCGCGTCTATGAAATCGATCCCCGATCCGGCAAATACACGGTGTACAAGATTCCGCCGCAAGCGGGCGACCAGTTGGGCGGCCTGCTCGCCGGGCGCCTGCACGAATTCCCCAAGCACGAGACCTATCAGGGCATCCACTCGCTGACAGAGTCGCCGCGGGACCAGCACATTTTCATCACGCCGTCCTACCAGCGCCGACTCCTGGAGTTCGACCCGGTGAGCAAGGCCTTCAGCGCGCATGAGATGGACGCCGGCTTCTATCCGCACACCATTCGCTTCGACGCCAGGGATCGCGCCTGGTTCACGCTGGCGCTGTCCAATCAGGTGGCGATGTTCGACCGCACGTCGAAAAAATTCACGTACTACGACCTGCCCTTTCGCAGCACCATGGAGCGGATCACGGTCACGCTGACGCCCTTCATTTTCAAGTTGATCGGCTGGGGTCTGCCGATCACCAACTGGGTCAAGATCGATCATGTCTCGACCGGCGTGCCGCTGCCCTATGGCATCGATTTGACGCCCGACGGCAAGGCCTGGATCGCCCGCCTGCACACCGACGAAATCGCCTCGATCGATCCCGCCAGCGGCGCCGTGACCATGATCAAGACACCGTTCAAGGGCCCGCGCCGGCTGCGCGCCGACCGCGACGGCAACCTGTGGATCGTCGCCTTCAACGAATCGCAGATCGCGCGCTACGAGCCGAAATCGGGCACCTTCACCCGCTACGACCTGCCGGTCAGACCGGCGGGCAGCGACACGCCCTACTCGCTCAACGTCGACCGCAAGCGGCACCAGGTCTGGGTCAATGGCACCAATTCCGATTCCGTCTATCGCTACGACATTGCCAGCGGGAAGTGGGCCATGTTCCCCCTGCAGCGGCGCGTGACATTCACCCGCGACGTCGAGTTCTCGCCCGACGGCAAGGTCTACCTGTCGAGCGCGTCATTCCCCGCCTGGATGATCGAGGACACGCAGCCGACGCTGATGGAGCTGACGCCAAAGTAGCGCGGACGCCATGCCCGCCTTCTATGTTTCCTGCCTGCTGGCCTTCTCCAGCGGCCACATGTTCAACTACAGCGTGATCATCTACTTGCAGGAAGAGGTCGCCGCACCGGCCATGGCGGGACTGGGATTCGCGCTGTGCTTCGGCCCGCCGCTGGTCTTCGGCTGGTTCGCCGGCGCCTGGTGCGACCGCGTCTCGCCGCTGCGCCTGATCCACGCCGCGCAGGCCTTGTTCATCGTCGCGCTGGGCCTGCTCTGGTGGGCGCACCACTACGTCGCACTGCCCGCCGCGCGCGTGCCGCCGCTGCTACTGGCCGCCAGCCTGGCCGGCGTCGCCTGGTCCTTCGTCGCCCCGGCGCGAATGGCGACCCTGGGCCGCCTGGTCGCTGCGGCCCGCATCAAGCCGGCTTCGGTGACGTTTAATCTGCTCGTCATGCTCGGTTTCGGCCTCGGCCCCTTGCTGATCGGTGCAGCACGCCAGGCCGGGGGCTGGCCGGCCGTGTTCGCCACCGCCGTCGCCGGCTTTGCGCTGGCCTCGCTGCTGGTATTGCCGCTGCGCCTTCCGGCGCTCCGGCGCGACCTCAAGAGTCATGTGCTGGCCGACATTCGCGCCGGCTTCGGCGCCGTGCGCGACGAGCCGCTGCTGGCGCAACTGCTGATCGCCGCGATCCTGATCTACCTGCTGATGGGACCGATGCAGTTGCTGCTGCCGCGACTGGCGCGCGACCGGCTGCTGCTGTCGGAAGTCGAACGCGGCAGCTTCCTCGGCCTGATCGCGGTGGCGCTGATTCTGGGCGGCCTCGGCACGCTGCTGCTGGTCAAGCGCCTGCATCACGGTCGCAGCATTTTTCTCGGCCTCGGCGCGGCCGGCCTGCTGTTCGCCCTGCTGGCCGCCGCGCAGACCACGGCGCAGGCCAGCGTGCTGCTGCTGGCGGCCGGCACCTGCGGCGGCATGGTGGTGAGCCTGATCGTCGCCGGGCTGCAGGCGCACGTGCCCGACGCCCTGCGCGGCCGCGTGATGAGCATGTACACCATGAGTTCGCAGGTCATCCCCGCGCTTTCCGGGCTCGCCGCCGGCTTTGGCCACAAGTACCTCGGCCTGCTGGCGACCACCGTCGTTGCCGGCGCGGTGCTGATCGCCGCCGCGCTGGGCGGCGCCCTGCTGATGCCGCGATTGCGCCGCGCCGCGACCTGAATCAGAATCGGCGTATCTCCAGCGCCGACATCTTGCGTGCCGTAAGGAAACTCGCCATGAAATCCGTGCGTCTGCTTTCCCGCCTGCCGATTCTCTGCCTGCTGGCCTGGGCGGCGTGCGCCGCCGCGCTGCCGCTGGAAACCATCAAGCTGCCGCCCGGCTTCGCCATCGAACTCTGGGCACGGGTGGACAACGCGCGCCAGATGGCACTGGGCGGCACCAACGCCCAGGGCGGCGTGCTGTATGTCGGCTCCATGCGCGCCGGCAAGGTGCATGCAGTGCGCTTCGATGCCGCCTACCGCGCCGGCGCCGTAACGCCGATCGCCGACGGCCTGAAAATGCCCAGCGGGCTGGCCTGGCGCAAGGGTGCGCTATATGTCGCGGCGGTGAATCGGATCCTGCGCTACGATGACATTGACAATCGCATCGACCAGCGTCTCGCCCGCCCGCCGGCCCCGGTCGTCGTCACCGACAGCCTGCCGAAAGACAGCCACCACGGGTGGAAATTCATCGCCTTCGGCCCCGACGGCAAGCTCTACGTGCCGGTCGGCGCACCCTGCAACATCTGCGCGCCCGGCGATCCTTACGCCGCGATCCTGCGCATGAACGGCGACGGCTCCGGGCGCGAAACAGTCGCCCGCGGCATCCGCAACAGCGTCGGCTTCGACTGGAACCCGGTCGACCAAACCCTCTGGTTCACCGACAACGGCCGCGACATGCTGGGCGACGACAGCCCGCCCGACGAGCTCAACCGCGTCCCGCGCGCCGGGCTGCACTTCGGCTATCCCTTCTGCCACGGCGGCGAAATCGCCGATCCGGAATTCGGCGCCCGGCGCAGGTGCAACGAGTTCGAGCCGCCGGCGCAAAAACTCGGCCCCCATGTCGCCAGCCTCGGCATGCGCTTCTACAACGGCGCGATGTTTCCCGCGCAGTACCGCAACCAGATATTCATCGCCGAACATGGTTCGTGGAACCGTTCGCGCAAGATCGGCTATCGCATCAGCCTGGTGCGCGTGAAAGACGGCCGCGCCGCGGCCTATGAGACCTTCGCCAGCGGCTGGCTGCAGGGCGAGTCGGCCTGGGGCCGCCCGACCGACGTGCAAATGCTGCCCGACGGCTCGTTGCTGGTCGCCGACGACCACGCCGGGGCGATTTATCGCATCACCTGGCGCAAGCCCTGAACCCGAGTCCGCGCCCGCGCATGCGACCGTCTTTCTGCCTGCCGCTCCTGGCCGCGCTGGCGCTGTCCCCGGCGGGATTCGCGGCGCCGTCCGAATGCCCGATTGCGGGCATGAAAATCCACTGGATCGCGGACTACTGTATGTCGCAACTGGAGACCGACGACGAAATCGCCGCCAGCGCCTGCATCGGCGACCAGCTCGACCGGGCGTTCGCCAGCGATTGCGCGGCAATGCTGCATTACAAGCAGGCGCTGTGCGAACGCGCGATATCCAGCCGGCAGCGCCAGGGCGACCTCGACCTTTGCCTGGCCGACCGCGGATTCGTCGGCTCGACGGTGCGCAAGGGAGGCGTCGGTGGCCGCTGAGCCGTCCCCGCGGCGGACGCTCGCGCTGGCGCCGTGCCGCCAGCGCCGACTCTCCTGCCTGGGCCAGGGGAATAAACCCGACTCGCCATCCGTATATCGGTTGCAACACCCCCAACCCCAAACGGAGACCACCATGAAAATCAAAAACCTGACGGCCGCGCTTTGTAGCGCCGCCCTCGCCGTCGGCAGCGCCCTCGCCGCCGGCGCCCCGGTCAAGACCGCCGACGGCGTGCTGGTCGGCGCCAACGGCATGACGCTGTACACCTTCGACAAGGATGTCGGCGGCAAGAGCGCCTGCAACGGTCCCTGCGCCGGCAACTGGCCGCCGCTGATGGCCGGCGCCGGCGATGCCGCCGGCGGCGACTTCAGCATCATCACCCGCGACGACGGCTCGAAGCAGTGGGCACAGAAAGGCAAGCCGCTCTACTACTGGGTCAAGGACGCCAAGCCGGGCGACAAGACCGGCGACGGCTTCAACAACGTCTGGCACGTCGCCAAGCCCTGACGCTTGATGTGAGCAGCCGCGACGCCATCATCGCCGAAATTCCCCGCCTGCGCCGCTACGCACGGGCGCTGACGGGACGCGTCGATGCGGCCGACGACCTGGTACAGGAGACGCTGCAGCGCGCGCTGGAGAAGTGGCGCCTGTGGCAGCGCGAACGCGACTTGCGGCCCTGGCTGTTTTCCATCATGCATAACCTTCACGTCGATGGCCGGCGCCGCGACAACCGGATCGACTTCTGCGCCGAGGACGAACTGCCGGTGCCCGTTCAACGCGCCAGCCAGCAGGATGCGCTGGAACTGCGCGATCTCGACCGCGCCCTGGCGCTGCTGCCGGCGGACCAGCGCGAAGTGCTGCTGCTGGTCGGCCTGGAAGAACTGAGCTACGCCGAGGTGGCGCGCGCGCTGAAGATTCCGCAAGGCACCGTGATGTCGCGCCTGTCGCGGGCGCGTATCCGCCTCAAGGCGATTCTGGCCGACGAGGCGGCACCGATATTGAAAGTGGTCAGCACATGAACGCGCCGATTTCCGAAGACGACCTGCACGCCTGGGCCGACGGCCAGCTCGACCCCGCACGCCTGATGCAGGTCGAGACCTGGCTTGCGGCGCATCCCGAACGGCGCGCCCAGGCTGAGGAATGGCGCGCGCAGGCGGCGCGGCTGCACCGGACCTACGACCGCGTGCTCGACGAGGCGGTCCCGGCTCGGCTGATTCCGGCCGCCAACGCCGAACGCTGGCTCGATGCGCGCAAGCTGGCGGCGGTCGCCTGGCTTGGCTTGGGCGCCGTCGCCGGGTTTTTCCTGCGCGGCGAAACGGCACGCGACCCAGGCAGCAGCGCGGTGGCGAATTCCCTGCCGCGCCAGGCGGCGGTGGCCCACGCCGTATTCGTCCCCGAAGTCCGCCATCCGGTCGAGGTCGGCGCCGACCAGGAAGCCCATCTGGTCGGCTGGCTCTCGAAGCGCCTTGGCGCCCCGTTGCAGCCGCCGCACCTGGAGCAAGTCGGCTACCGGCTGGTCGGCGGGCGTCTGCTGCCCGGCGACAGCGGCGAAGTGGCGCAGTTCATGTACGAGAATGCCGAACGCAAGCGCCTGACGCTCTACCTGCGCCCCGCGGCGCCGAAGAACGGCGACACCCGTTTCCGCTACGCGCATGAAAACGGCATCGACGTGTTCTACTGGACCGACAGCCGCTTCGGCTACGCCCTGTCCGGCAACACCGGGCGCGAGGACATGCTGCGCCTGGCCACGCTGGTGTTTCAACAACACGCGAAGTAGTCGCGACGCCGGATCCGACGGAGCGCGCCGCGAATCGGGAAGCGGCACCGCGACTCGCACCCCGGTGCGCGAATTTCCGCACGCGACATCTGCCCTTCGCGTGGATTTCTGCATCCCGAATACCCCCGTTTCTCTTGCACAAACGATGCAAGCTCATGTTTGCATGAGACAAACATGGAGTTCCCGGGACTGGCATGGAGACTGCTGTAGCCATCGCAGGACATCGATGACGCGATGTCCCGTCAGGTGGCATTCGACAACCGCAAGTCCCGAGGAGACAAGAATCATGATCAGCACAACGCTACCCGCCGCGATCGCGGCTGCGCCGCTCGCAAGATAAGCGAACCGGCAAGACGACAAAGACGCCGCGCCGTACCCGCAACAGACGGGACTGGAGCGGACGAACAGGCAGGGACCATGTTCCGAGCGCGCGGCTGTGGCGCCCGGAGGGACCCGCCACGAGGAGAGAGACATGACCGCATTGAGCCGTGCCGCTGACCACCTGCACCACCTCGCTCGACGGCGGCGTCGCCCAGCTGGAACAACTGGGCGCGGTGTTCGCCCACGCCAGGGGCGCGGTGGAGGCGGCCAACCAGGGCATCGACGACATCGCACGAGCGGTGAGCGAACACAGCGGCAACAGCGGCAACATCGCCTCGCACATCGATCAGATCGCCGCCATGGCCGAGCGCAACAGCCAGGCAGTGGCCGAAGCGCACAAGGCGACCCGCTCGCTGGTCGACCTGACGGGGCAGTTGCAGACCTCGATCTCCCGCTTCCGCGTTTGAGACAGGCGGACGTCGAACCCGAGATACCTGGCACGCGATTTCCCGCACATCACCGCCTTCTGCCGGGCAAGTTCCCGCATCCCATCCCTGGCATTCGCTCGGCATACAGCATCAACGTTATGTTTCTTAACGATAAAGCTTCTGCTTCCCAACTTGGCACGGAGGCTGCTGTAGCAAGGCTGGCGCCGACCAAGCGCCGGCGCGGCAACACCGCCGCGCGATTGCCGGGAGATGCCGTTTGCGGCGCTGCCGAATCACCATCCACAACAGCCACAACACATTCAAGAGGAGAAACAAACATGAATAAGACACTGCGTACCTTGATCGCCACCGCGGCGGCGGCCGGTCTTTCCGTTTCGGCACAGGCCGCGGATTTCGTTAACGTATTGACGGGCGGCACCAGCGGCGTGTATTACCCGCTGGGTGTCGCACTCTCACAGATCTACGGCAAGGCGATCGCCGGTGCCAAGACATCGGTGCAGGCCACCAAAGCCAGCGCCGAAAACCTCAACCTGCTGCAGGCCGGGCGCGGCGAGGTGGCCTTCACCCTGGGCGACGCGCTCAGCGAAGCCTGGAAGGGCAATGAAGAAGCCGGCTTCAAGCAGCCCTTGAAAAAGTTGCGGACCATTGCCGCGATCTATCCCAACTACATACAAATCGTCGCCAGTGCGGATTCCGGGATCAGGACCCTGGCCGACCTGAAGGGCAAGCGCATTGCCGTCGGCGCCCCCAAGAGCGGCACCGAACTGAATGCGCGCGACATTTTCCGCGGCGCCGGAATGACTTACAAGGACTTCGGCAAGGTCGAATATCTGCCCTTCGGCGAATCCGTCGAACTGATGAAGAACCGCCAGCTCGATGCGACGCTGATCTCGGCGGGACTTGGGGTCGCGGCGCTGCGCGATCTCGCCGTGGCGCAGAAAATCGTCATCGTCGCGATCCCCCCCGAGGTAGTCGCCAAGGTCGGCGAGGCCGCGTATCACAGCGCCACCATTCCGGCGCGAACCTACGAAGGCCAGAGCGCGGAAGTGACCACGGTCGCCGTGCAGAACTACCTGGTCACGCATGAGGGCGTCGCCGCCGATACGGTCTACACGATGACCAGATCGATGTTCGACAACCTCGACCATCTCACCTCCGCCCATGCCGCCGCCAAGGCAATCCGCAGGGACAGCGCGGCGAAACAGCCGCCGGCACCGCTGCATCCGGGCGCGGAAAAATACTACCGGGAAGTTGGCTTGCTGAAGTAGCCGCCGGCACGCCGCCAGGCTCCGCGCCCCCTCTTTCGTCCCTATCCCGTCAGGAGTTCCCCATGTCACACGACCCCACACTTGCAGCAGCACCGGCCGCGCACGGGCAACCGGAAGAGCCGGTCGCGGAGTTTCACGAGCACGGCTTGCAGCGCAAGCTCGCCGGTTTTGCGCATACGGCGTTGATCGCCGCCGCGCTCGCCTTCTCCACCTTCCAGATCATCGTTGCGGCATTCCATCCGATGTCGAGCCTGGTCATCCGCTCGCTGCACGTCGGCTTTCTGCTGCTGCTGATCTTCATGCTCTACCCGGCCCGCGGCAAAGCGCACTTGCACCGCATTCCCTGGTACGACTGGACCTGCGCTATCGGCGCGTTCGTCCTGGCCACCTACCACTGGATCTTCGAAGCCGACCTGATCCAGCGTTCCGGCGATGCCAGCACCGGCGATCTGCTGGTGGGCGCAGTGATGATCGTACTGGTCTTCGAAGGCGCCCGTCGCGTGCTCGGTCTCGCCCTGCCCATCGTCTGCGGCACGTTCCTGCTTTATGGGATATTTGGCCAATACCTGCCGGCACCGATCGACCACCGCGGCTATGGGCTGGACCAGATCATCGGCCAGCTCTACCTCTCCAGCGAAGGCATCTACGGCATCCCGACGCTGGTCTCGGCGACCTACATATTCCTGTTCATCCTGTTCGGGTCTTTTCTCGAACATGCCGGCATGATCCATCTCTTCAATTCGCTGGCACTCGGCCTGGTGGGTCAGGCGCGGGGCGGCCCGGCCAAGGTCGCGGTCATTTCGTCGGGCTTCATGGGCACCATCTCCGGCTCGGGCGTCGCCAATGTCCTGACCGTTGGCCAGTTCACGATTCCGCTGATGAAGCGCTTCGGCTACACGCCGGTCTTTGCCGGCGCGGTCGAGGCCACAGCCTCGATGGGTGGCCAGATCATGCCTCCGGTAATGGGCGCCGTGGCCTTCATCATGGCCGAAACACTCAATGTCCCTTATGCCGACATCGTCAAGGCAGCGGTGATCCCAGCCCTGCTTTACTACCTCACGGCGTTCTGGATGGTTCATCTGGAAGCCGGGCGCATGAACCTGATGGGCCTGCCCAAGAGCGAATGCCCAAACCCATGGCGCGCACTGAAAGAGAATTGGTATCTGGCCCTGCCGCTGGCCACACTGGTGGCGATGCTGTTCCATGGCTTCACGCCGATGTTCGCGGGAATGATGGGACTGGCACTGACGTCGATACTGATACTTGGCGCGGCCATCGCGGCGCGCATCAACCGGCAGGCCTTCCGTTATGTTTTCTGGCTGGCGATGGGGTTAGCGGCAGCATCCTTTGCCCAATGGGGGATTTATCCGGTATTGGCGACAATCGCCGCGTTGTGCCTGGTTTGCCTGCGCATCCGTGGCGGGCGCAAGACGCTGCACACCATGCGTGCCAGCCTCACCGATGGCGCCAGGCAGGCGCTGCCGGTCGGCATGGCGTGCGCCATCGTCGGCGTGATCATCGGGGTACTGACGCTGACCGGGGCGGCATCGAATTTCGCGGGATTCATCCTCGGCGTCGGCGAGAAAAGCCTGTTTCTCTCGCTGGTGCTGACGATGGTGGTCTGCCTGGTGCTCGGCATGGGCATTCCGACCATCCCGAACTACATCATCACCAGTTCGATCGCCGCACCCGCGCTGCTCAAACTGGGCGTACCGCTGATCGTCAGCCACATGTTCGTGTTCTATTTCGGCATCATGGCGGACCTGACGCCGCCGGTGGCGCTGGCGGCCTTTGCCGCGGCCTCGATCGCCAAGGCTTCGCCGATGAAAATCGGCTTCAAGGCGACGCAGATCGCGATTGCGGGCTTCGTCGTGCCTTACATGGCCGTCTACGAACCGATGCTGATGATGCAAGGGGAACCCAGCTTCGTCGGCGTTGCCTACATCTCATCCAAGGCCGTGCTTGCCATCCTGCTGTGGGGGGCGGCGGCGGTGGGCTACCTGTGGTCGCCGCTTAATCTGGCCGAGCGGGGAGTGGCGGCAACCGGCGCCGGAATGCTGGTCGCCGCGGTCCCCCTCACCGATGAAATCGGATTCTCGATTGCAGTCCTCTTCGGCCTCTGGCATGCCCTGCGCAGCCGCCGCAGCCTGGTTCGCGCCGGCGCCGCGTGAACCGGTCCAGGCGACCTCATGCTTTGAAAGATCGTCGCTGGATCGCCGATAATCGCTGTCCAGCGACAAATTTCGCATCACCCGCAACAGCTACCCTGCGCGAGGCCGAGAACCCATGCAGCGCGAAACGGCGATGAGCTCCCCGTGGCACTACAGATTTGCGCTGATGCTGCTGCAACGCAGCGGCGGCATGCTGCTGGCGCTTGCCGGATGCCTGCTGCTGGCCGGGATTTCCTATCGATTCCTGCTTGACGCGCGTCTCGACGCCGAACGCCTGACCAATTCGCACCGTCTCGATTTCTATACCTCCAGCCTGGAAAGCGCTCTGGCGAAGCACGAACCGCTGCCCGTGATTCTTGGCCTCGAACGCACGCTCGGCGAATTCCTCGGGGCGCCGCAAGACGGCCGTCTACGCGAGGCGGCAAACCGCTACCTGGAAACTGTGCAGCGCCAAACAGGAATTGCGGCGGCTTACCTGATCAATCCCGCGGGCGATACTCTGGCGTCGAGCAACTGGGCGACCCCGCAGAGTTTTGTCGGACAGAACTATGCCTTTCGCCCGTATTTCAGCGCTGCGCTCAATGGCGATACCGGGCGCTTTTATGGCGTCGGGGTAACCACCGGGGAACCCGGCTATTTCATCGCCGCGCCGCTGCGCAAAGCGGGTGCAACGATAGGCGTCGTCGCCGTCAAGGTTTCCTTGAACGCAATCGAGAGCGCCATGACACAAAGCGGCGAACGGCTGCTGCTGGCCGACCGCTATGGGGTGGTCTTCCTCGCCGCCCGCCCGGAATGGCGCTACCGGACGCTGGCTCCGCTGGCCGCGCCTGTCGCCGCCGAACTGAGGAGCACCCGGCAGTATGCCGATCATTCGCTGGCGCCGCTTTCGCCCAGCCGGGTGCTCGAAATCCTCGGTCAGGCCATCACGGTACGCCTGGCGCTGCCGAACGAAGGGATCCAGGAGTATGTCGCCCAAAGTCGCCCCGCGGGCCGCCTCGGTTGGCAATTGCTCATGCTCAGCGATATGCAGGCGACCCGCCGTGCCGCTGCAGGAGAGGCGGCTGCAATTGGCTTCGCTGCCGCGTTCGCGGCGGCCCTGGCGGTCTATTTGCGGCTCCAGCGCCGCCGCCGCGCCGAACGGCTGGCGGCAGAGATCGAGTTGGAGGCACGCATCGCGGAACGTACCTCGGAACTGCTACTGGCTAACACCACGCTGGAGCAGAAGGTCGGCGAACTCAAGCAGGCCGAGGACATTTTGCGTGAAACGCGAAATGACGCCGTGCAGGCCGGCAAGCTGGCGGTGCTGGGACAGATGGCCGCCGGCATCACGCACGAACTGAACCAGCCGCTGGCAGCACTGACGACGCTTTCCGACAACGCAGTCAAGCTGTTGGCGCGCGGCGAAAGCGGCGAGGTCAATGAGAATCTTGCGCAAATCAGCGAACTGGCGTCGCGCATGGGGCGCATCGTCGGCGAATTGAAATCCTTCGCGCGCAAGTCACCCGCGGCGTGGCAGGCGGTCAGTGTCGCCGCCGCGATCGAGCAGGCCCTGTTCCTCGTCGAATCCGTTCGGCATACCCGAAGATTGAGCATCGAACTGGAGCTCCCGCCGACCGATCTCAAGGTGCGAGCCGATCCGGTCCGTCTCGAACAAGTCCTGGTGAACCTGCTGCGCAACGGACTCGACGCCATGGCGGAAGGCGTCGGGGACAAACGTCTCATCGTGAGTTGTCACAGCAGCGGCAAACAGGTTGTCATCGATATCAGCGACTTCGGCCCCGGCATCCCCGCGGAAATCCTGCCGCATCTGTTTGAACCGTTCTATACGACCAAACCGGCCGGCGAGGGCTTGGGTCTTGGACTGGCCATCTCGCGCGCCATCGTCGAGGGTTGCGGCGGCGAGATTTCCGCGCACAATACCGCCGAGGGCGGCGCCTGCTTTTCGGTACGGCTTCCGGCCGCCTGAACGGAGATCGGTATGCATGCAGTGGACGAGGCGAGCAAATTGTTCTTGATCGAGGACGAACCCGCCGTACGCCGCGGCGGAGAACAGGCACTGCGCCTGGCCGACATACCGGTGCGCAGCTTTGCCGATGCCGAGAGCGCACTGGCCGTCATCAATTCGACGCAGGCCGAGTTGCCTTGCGCCGTCGTCTGCGACGTGCGGCTGCCGGGAATCGACGGCATGAGCCTGCTCAAGTACCTGCAGCAGCGCGACGCCGAACTGCCGGTGATCCTGATGACCGGCCACGGCGATATCGCGATGGCCGTGCAGGCGATGCGCGAGGGAGCATACGACTTTCTCGAAAAGCCGTTCTCCTCGGATCGCCTGGTCGAGGTCGTGCAGCGGGCGCGCGACAAGCGTGCGCTGGTCGTCGAAAACCGCCGCCTGCGCGAAGTGCTGCAGGCCGGCTGCACGGCGTCGCTGATCGGAGAATCCACCGCCATCGAAGCAGTGCGCCGGCTCGTGGCCGCGCTTGCGCCGGCTGGTGTCGACATCCTGATCAACGGCGAGACAGGTTCCGGCAAAGAAGTCCTGGCGCGCGCAATCCATAGCGCCAGCGGCCGCCAGGGACTGTTTGTCGCGGTGAACTGCGGAGCGCTCCCCGAATCCGTTTTCGAAAGCGAAATATTCGGCCACGAAGCCGGCTCCTTCACCGGCGCCGGGAAACGGCGTATTGGCAAGATCGAGCATGCGCAGGGCGGCACGCTGTTCCTCGACGAAATCGAGAGCATGCCGCTCAACCTGCAGGTCAAGCTGCTGCGCGTGCTCCAGGAACGGGAAGTCGAACGGCTGGGAGGCAACCAGAGAATTCCCGTCGACTTGCGTGTCGTCGCCGCGAGCAAGGCCGACCTGAAAATCGAAGCGGAAGCGGGCCGCTTTCGCGCCGACCTCTACTATCGCCTCAATGTGGTCGCCATCGACCTGCCGCCGCTGCGTGCCCGGCGCGAGGACATTCCACTGCTCCTGGCGCACTTCCAGCGCTTGGCGGCGGCACGCTACGGCCGGCCTGTCAGGGAATTATCGACCGTCGACGTCGCGCGCTGGCACGAGTACGAGTGGCCGGGCAACGTACGCGAGTTGAAAAATGTCGCCGATCGGCTTTGCCTGGGTCTTGACGACGGCCTGCCGGGAAATGCGGCGCCTCAAGCAGGTGCTACGGAAACGCAATCGCCAAGCCTCGCCGAACGAGTCGACGCGGTTGAAAAGCAATACATAGAAACCGCCCTTGAAGCCAGTCGCGGCCAGGTGCAAGGCGCCGCCGATCTCCTGCAACTGCCCAAGCGTACCTTGCACGACAAGCTGCACCGCTACGCGATCGACCCGGAACGTTTCCGCAAGCCCTAGCCACCGCATGCGGTGGCACGCGTAATGCCACAACATCGCCCTCAATGCCGTCGCGTTGCCGCCAATTGACGTTCGGCGGTATCCGGATGCGCCGCTCCATGACACAGATCAAAGGACAATTGAATAGGCGAGACGAATTATTGCATCGCAGCAATTCCACGTTAAGATAGTATCGTTAGCTCACGGAGCGCGTTCATGACCGAAATCCAGGCCCTCAATTCCGAGTACATCGAAAACCGCACCTTCGACGAAATCGCCATCGGCGACAGCGCGACACTGGTGCGCACCTTGCGCCAGGAAGACATCCAGATGTACGCCATCATGTCGGGCGACATCAATCCCTCCCACGTCGATCCCGAGTATGCCCATTCCTCGATGCTGCGAGAGGTCATCGCCCATGGCATGTGGGGCGGCGCACTGATCTCGAACGTGCTTGGCACCCAGTTTCCCGGCCCGGGCACGGTATACGTCGATCAGACGCTGCATTTCGCGCTGCCGGTGCGGGTCGGCGACACGCTGACGGTCACCATCACCTGCCAGAAGAAGTTTCCCCGCAACCACCACATGGTGCTCGATTGCGTCTGCACAAACCAGGACGGCCAGAAAGTGATCAGCGGCACCGCCGAAGTGCTGGCGCCGACTGAGAAGATCAAGCGGCTGAAGGCCACCCTGCCGGACTTCAAGCTGTCCGAAAACCGCAAGGCGCGCTTCGAACACCTGCTGCAGATCACCAAGGGCCTGGCGCCGATATCGATGGCCGTGGCCCATCCGTGCGATACCGAGTCGCTCAAGGGGGCCTTGCTGGCGCGCGATCGAGGCCTGATCATCCCCACCCTGGTCGGTCCCGAAGACAAGATTCGCCAACTGGCCGAAGCCAACCAGCTCGACCTCTACGGCTGCACTTTGATCAACGTCGCCCACAGCCACGCCGCGGCCGAGGTCGCCGTCGCGCTGGCGCGCGAAAGCCAGGTCGAGGCCTTGATGAAAGGCTCGCTGCACACCGACGAACTGATGACCGAAGTGATCGACAAGGCCACCGGACTGCGTACCGCGCGGCGCATCAGCCATGTGTTCCTGATGGACGTGCCGACCTACCCGCGCCTGCTGTTCATTACCGATGCCGCGGTGAATGTGGCGCCCAACCTCGAAGACAAGGTCGACATCGTGCAAAACGCGATCGACCTGGCGCACATGCTGAAGATCGCCGACCCGAAAGTGGCGATCCTGGCCGCCGTGGAAACCGTCAATGTCAAGATGCAGGCCACGCTCGACGCCGCCGCGTTGTGCAAGATGGCCGACCGCGGCCAGATCACCGGCGGCATGCTGGACGGCCCGCTGGCCTTCGACAACGCCATTTCGCTGGTTGCGGCGCGCACCAAGGGCATCAAATCGGCGGTCGCGGGCCAGGCCGACATCCTGCTGGTGCCCGACATCGAATCCGGCAATATGCTGGCCAAGCAACTCGAATACCTGGCCGATGCGCTGACCTCGGGCATCGTGCTCGGCGCCCGGGTGCCGATCGTCCTCACCAGCCGCGCCGACTCGGCCGAAACCCGCACGGCCTCGACCGCCGTGGCGGTTGTGATGGCACATACAAAACGCAAGAAACTCTAGGCGGAGGCGGCTCAATGACGGAAGCCGTCCTCACGCTCAACGCCGGGTCGTCCTCGATCAAATTCGCGCTATTCGAGCGTGGCACGATCATCCCGCAGCAACCGGAACTGGTCGGCCAGATCGACGGCATAGGCGCCGTCGGCGGCCAGCGTGCGCATCTGAAGGCCACCGACGCGGGCGGCCGCACGCTGGAGGACATGGATCTGGTACTGGACGGCGCGGCCGAATCCCCGCACAAGACCGCCTTGCGGTTCCTGGTCGATTGGCTGCATCGGCACGAAGCCGGCTGGCGCATTGCCGGCGTCGGCCATCGCGTGGTGCATGGGGCGCAGAAGTTCTCGCAACCGATCGTGCTCGACGCCGCGATCGTGGATACCTTGCGCGGTTTCATTCCGCTGGCACCGCTGCACCAGCCGCACAACCTGGCCGGCATCGACGCCCTGACCGCAGCGCTGCCGGGCATACCGCAAATCGCCTGCTTCGACACCGCATTTCACCGCAGCCAGCCCGAGGTCGCCCAACTCTTCGCCCTGCCCCGCGCCATCACCGCGCAAGGCGTGCGTCGCTATGGTTTCCATGGCCTGTCCTACGAATACATCGCCGAAGTCCTGGAGCGGCACCTTGACGCCGGACGTGCCAGGGGTCGCGTCATCGTCGCGCACCTGGGCAACGGAGCGTCGATGTGCGCCATTAAGAACCTCAAGAGCCAGGCGTCGACCATGGGCTTCACGGCTGTCGATGGCCTGATGATGGGCACCCGCACCGGCAATCTCGATCCCGGCGTGCTGCTCTACCTGATGGACTACCAGCATCTCGATGCCAAGGCCTTGACCCGCCTGCTCTACAAGGAATCAGGGCTGTTGGGGGTTTCCGGCATCAGCCAGGACATGCGCGTCCTGCTTGATTCGGCGGCGCCCGAGGCGCGCGAGGCGGTCGATCTCTTCTGTTATCGGGTCGTGCGCGAAATCGGCTCGCTTACGGCGGCGTTGGGAGGGCTCGACGCACTGATCTTCACCGGCGGCATAGGCGAGCATGGAGCGGCGGTGCGCGAGCGGGTCTGCGCTCAACTCGGCTGGCTCGGACTGGCGCTGAACCCGGTCGCCAATGCCGCCAATGCGGATAAAATTTCGGCGGCAAACAGCCGAATCGAGGTCTGCGTCATACCCACGAACGAAGAATGGATTATCGCGCGGCACACCGCGGATCTCATCGCCTGACGCCGGCCCGCAAAGCGGCATTCGCCTGCTCCCAAAGGGGAAATCCCGTCACGCAAGGCGAAGGCGCGCAAAGCGACCACTTTCCCTAATCGCCAGTCATAGCGGGCCTGTCAACCCCCTTGACAGGCGGTCGGGATTGCCGCCTAGCAAAAAGCGCCCCAAAAGGCGCTTTGTCCAACTCCGGAAAAGCGTCGCCATCCCCCTGTTTTTCCTCCTCTTTCATCCCGACAAAACATACTATATCTAGTAGGGCGCACCGGCCACCTGTACTAGTAGTTTTTATAAGCATTTGTTTTATTTGAAGTAAAAATTTTCCACTTTGCACGATTCGAAGCCGGGGGTATATTTCCCCGCTCACTGGACACTTAAACGGACATCGCCTTCGGAAGAGACCATGACTACGACAATAAATAATACTGAGGAATCATCAAGCTACGAACACACAGGGCAGATGGGACTACCTCTGCCGCAGGAAATATCAGGCGAAGTCCTGATCGAAAAATATGCCAAAGGAACTGAACGCGACGTGCGCGACGTCAGGAGCCGCGTAGCCCGCGCCCTGGCCTCGATCGAAGTCGAAGACAAGCGAAGTTACTGGGAAGCGCGCTTCCTCGAAGCCCAGGAAAACGGCTTCGTTCCCGCCGGCCGCATCAACTCCGCCGCCGGCACCGATCTCTGCGCCACGCTGATCAACTGCTTCGTGCAACCGGTGGGCGATTCGATTTCCGAAATCGTCGATGGCCGCCCCGGCATCTACACCGCGCTGCTGCAGGCCGCCGAGACCATGCGCCGCGGCGGCGGCGTCGGCTACGACTTTTCCTCGATCCGTCCGATCGGCGCCCACGTCAAGGGCACGCAGTCGCGCGCCTCCGGCCCGGTGTCCTACATGCGCGTTTTCGACCGCTCCTGCGAGACCGTCGAATCCGCCGGCAGCCGCCGCGGCGCCCAGATGGGCGTGTTGCGCTGCGACCACCCGGATATCGAGGAATTCATCCATGCCAAGGATGCCGGCGACCTGACCAACTTCAACATCTCGGTCGGCGTCACCGATCCCTTCATGCAGGCCGTCGAGGCCGATGGCGAAATCGAACTGACGCATCGCGCCACCCCCTCGGCCGACATCAGGGCCGCCGGCGCTTACCAGCGCGGCGACGGCCAATGGGTCTACCGCAAGGTGCGTGCGCGTGACCTGTGGGAGCAGATCATGCGCTCCACCTATGATCACGCCGAGCCGGGCATCCTGTTCCTCGACCGCATGAACAAGGACAACAACCTCTACTACTGCGAGACCATCGAAGCCACCAATCCCTGCGCGGAACAACCGCTGCCGCCCTACGGCTGCTGCTGCCTCGGCTCGATCAATCTGACCCTGTTCGTTCAGGATGCCTTCACCAAGAAGGCCGGATTCGATTTCGCCGCCTTCGGCAGAACCATCGACACCTCGGTGCGCATGCTCGACAACGTACTCGACGCCACCCACTGGCCGCTTGAGCAGCAACTCAAGGAAGCGCAGAACAAACGTCGGGTGGGCTTGGGCTTCACCGGCCTGGGCGACGCGCTGATCATGCTCAAGCTGCGCTACGACGGCGACGCGGCGCGCGACATGGCGACCAAAATTTCCGAGTACATGCGCGACCGCGCCTACCTCGCGTCGGTGGAACTGGCCAAGGAGCGCGGCGCCTTCCCGCTGTTCAACGCCGACATGTACCTTTCCGGCGGAAATTTCGCCTCGCGCCTGCCGCAGGAGGTCAAGGACGCGATCCGCAAGCACGGCCTGCGCAATTCGCACTTGCTGTCGATCGCCCCCACCGGCACCATCAGCCTGGCCTTCGCCGACAATGCCAGCAACGGCATCGAGCCGCCCTTCTCCTGGACCTACACGCGCAAGAAGCGCATGGCCGACGGCACCTTCAAGGAATACGCGGTCGAGGACTACGCCTGGCGCCTGTACAAGCACCAGGGCGGCGACATCTCGAAGCTGCCCGACTACTTCGTCACCGCGCTGGAAATCTCGGCGCAAGCCCACGAGCAGATGGTCGCCGCAGTGGCACCCCATATCGACACGTCGATCTCCAAGACCGTCAATGTTCCCGCCGACTACCCCTACTCGGAGTTCGAGGACCTCTACATGGTGGCCTGGAAATCCGGCCTCAAGGGACTGGCCACCTACCGGCCCAACTCGGTGCTCGGCAGCGTGCTCTCGGTCGGCAGCAGCACACCGGCGGAAAGCGCCCAGAAGCAGCCGCAGGACGTCACCATCGATCACGCCAACCGCCGCCTGTCGATCGGCGCCCTGCCCGCCCCGGTACTCGCCTCGCTGCGCTGGCCGGGTCGCCCGCGCATGGCCGACGGCAATGCGGCATGGACCTACATGATCGAAGCGCCGCACGGCGAGTTCGCCCTGTTCGTCGGCCAGATCGAGAATGACATGGGGCGCGACGTGCCCTTCGAAGTCTGGGTCAATGGCGCCGAGCAGCCGCGTGGCATCGGCGCGGTGGCCAAGACGCTGTCGATGGACATGCGCGCCAACGACAAGGCCTGGCTCAAGCTCAAGCTCGACGCCCTGGCCAAGACCCAGGACGACGACGCCTTCGAACTACCGCTGCCGCCCAATGGCGAGCGCAAGCTGGTACCGGGCGTGGTCTCGGCGCTGGCCCAGGTGGTGCGTTACCGCTGCGAAAAACTCGGCGCGCTGGAAGGTTCCGAGGCTACCCCGGTGATCGACTGCATGTTCAGCCGCGACGAACCGAAGACCGGCACAGACGGCACGCTGTCCTGGACCGTCGACGTGGTCAATCCGGCCGCCGGCGAAGAGTTCGTGCTGGGCCTGAAGGAAATCACCCTGCCCGACGGCGTTACACGCCCCTACTCGGTATGGCTCTCCGGCCACTACCCGCGCGCGCTGGACGGCCTGACGCGCCTGCTCTCGCTCGACATGCGCGTGCTCGACCCGGCCTGGATCGGCATGAAGCTGAGGAAGCTGCTGAACTACGCCGAACCGCTGGGCGATTTCATGGCCCGCGTGCCCGGCTCCAACAAGCAGCAGAACTGGCCCTCGACCGTCGCCTACATCGCGCGCCTGATCATGCATCGCTACGCCATGCTGCGCATCCTCGACGAGAACGGCTACCCGACCCGCGAAATGGGCATCCTCGAAGTCCCCGAGCAGAAGAGCGGCGGCGTCAAGGTCATGCAGGGCTCGCTGTGCGGCGAATGCGGCAACTACACGGTGATCCGCAAGGACGGCTGCGACTTCTGTTCGGCCTGCGGCGCGGTGGGTAGCTGCGGCTGATGCGCGTCACATAAGGAACGAGTGCGTCACCGTATGAGTTCCAAGCTGCAATCAATCAGCCCCAGGACCCGAAAGGTTTCTGGGGCTGTTTTTTGGAGCGACCAACGCGGCTGAATCGGCTTGCGGTATTGGGTGAATCCGAAGGTGAGCGCCGCATGATCGCCGTCCCGCCAGCGCCGACTTCTACGTTGATGCCCACGAGCGTCAATACCTTTTCGCAGTATCGTGCGCGGTCGAGGCGTTGCCAAAGCGACCGTGGACTTGGCGTCTCAAGCAGCAGCGTGCTGTCCGGGTTCCACCGACAGTTTCATGCCCACGGCCTTGAGGACCGCCAGGATGGTCTTCAGCGTGGGATTGCCCTTGGCTGACAGTGCGCGGTACAGCGATTCCCGGCTGATACCCGCTTCGGCCGCGACTGCACCCAGCCCGCCGTAAGCCTCTGCGACTGTTCGCAACGCCAATAGTCCTGCGGCTCGATCATCCGGATCATCGAGTGATTCCATTGCCGCCTTGAGGTATGCCACGGCCAGTTCCCGATCGGCACGAAGTTCCGCCACTTCACGCTCGTGATGCGAAATGGCTGCGACTACTTTCTTGCTCATACCTGCCTCCGTTTCCAGTCGGCCCAATACTCCCTGGCCTTCCTTATGTCTGATGACTGTGTCTTCTTCGATCCGCCGCAGAGCAGAATCACGACTGCTTGACCATGCCGCCCAAAATAGACCCGATACCCGGCACCCAAGTGCTCCCGCAATTCCAGAACACCCTCTCCTACCGACTCGCAATCTCCGAATATTCCTGCCTCCAGACGCTTCAGACGGATTCGCACCTTCGCTTGCGCCTGCTTATCTCGCAAGGACTTCAGCCGACGGGTTCATTGCCATTTGCCGCCTGATATCGGAAGACTTCGATCATGTCGCTAATGTTGCTTATAAGCTACTATCTGGCAAGTGACGGCAAAGACAGACTTGGACATCCGTGCCGCCGTTCAATCCTTCTTCGCCGCCAGCGCATCCAGCCGCTGCATCCAGTCGAGCACTTCGCGCACGGTCTCCTCGGGATGCTCGAAGGGAAACAGATGCGAGCCTTCGAGCCAGCTGATGCGCCCATGCGTCAGACGCTGCGTGGCGGCGAGCCCGACCTGGCGCACCTCGCGCGAGCGCGTGCCGGCAACGAAGGCCACCGGGCCGCCCGGTGGATGCAGTCGCAGATAAGACACCAGGCGATGCGGCACGGTCGAATAGATTTCGGCTTCGATCTCAGGCCGAAACTTCAGGCGGCGCGCCGTCCCGGCACTGTCGGCCGGATCCTGCTCGGTGCCCAGGTGAACATAGTCGTCGAGGATGGCAGGATGCCAGCGGGCAAACATCGGCTTCGCGGCGAAATGCCGGTGCGCCTCGCCGAGATTCGGCCAGCGATCGCGGCGCTTTACCGCAACCCCTGCGGGTGACAGCCGGCGCATCTGGCCGGTCGCCTTGACCACGCTGATCAGCCCGGACTTCCAGCCATACACAATGGGCGAATCGAGCAACACGATGCCGCGCACGCGCTCCGGGCGCTGGCCGGCAGCCAACAGGCTCAGATAGCCGCCCATCGAATGCCCGACCAGCCAGACGCGGGGCGCAGGCAGGCCATCGATCAGTGCCGCGAGTTGACGCGTCATGCCGCGCCAACTGCGGTCTACCGGGAAGCGGGCGTCGTGACCGAAATGCTCCACGGCGGCGACCTCGTGACCCGCAGCGCGCCAGTCGTCGAAAAGCTGGCGGTAGGTGCTGGCGCTGTAGCTGTTGGCGTGGGAGAAAACAATCATGGCGGAATTCGGGTCAAGATGTCACGGCAAGAGGGTCGAGATTCATGCAAGCGGCGTAGGCGCGCTTTTCAGGCGGGCTCAACCGCTTGATGCGATATTCGGCTTTCGAGGCGGCAGAGCGATCGGGATGCACCTCGGCGGCCAGCATGCGCAGCGGCGGATGCAGCCGCATGTAGCGCGCACCCCGGCCCTCCTGGTGAGCCTTGAAGCGGGAGGCAAGGTCAACGGTGATGCCGGTGTAGAGGCTGCCGTCCACGCATTCGATCAGGTAGACGAACCAGGTCTTGTTCGCTGACATCCGGGCGACCGCCAGCCCCGCTCAAGTCAGCAAGGGATGCATCCAGACGAACAGCACCTGGCTTTGAGAATCGGCCAGCCGTGCCAGATCGGCCAGATCCATCACCAGCGCCTGCACATCGGCCGCGTCCCATTGTTCCATTTCGTACTCTTCGGTCGCCGCCAATTCTTCGGCGACGAGTTCCAGCGCTTCCTCGTCGAGCGTGGCCAGACGTTCCATGACCTCGTCCGCGAGGCGCAGCACCACGGCACCCTCGTCGCCGACATAGACAGGTTCGTAAGCGCCAAAGGCCAGATCGAATTCGTCGCCGGTCAGCAGGCAATGCAGCGTGACGATCTTGGCCGTATCGATGCTGCGGCGCTCGATGCCGCTCCACTCGTCAACAGGCCGCAGGGATTCGCCGATGGCGGCAAATTCGTCTTCCTCGGCAGCAACGATATTGGTAAGTATTCCCAAGCGATGGCTCCTTTTTCAGTGCCGGGGGATCATAGCGGAAACTGACCGGGAAACCCGCCTCGCCCACTATCAGCGAGTTCGGCGCTTGCTGTGGGGAGGCGGCACGGGCGCCTCCGGCAAGCCCAGGGCCTGTCGCGAAAGACGATCCGCCGCGGCATTGCGATGGCGGGGAACCCATACCAACTGGACCTCGTCGAAGCGTTTCAGCAATTCGCGCGTACGCGCGACCAAGGCAAGCAAACGGGCAATCCGGGTGCTGTCCGGTCCGCGCACATAGCGCAGGGCGACATCGCTGTCGCCGCGCAGCAGCAGCCTTCGCGCGCCGGCTGTCGAGGCCATTTCGAGCGCCATGGCGAGCGCGTGCAGCTCGGCTTCGTTGTTGCAGCCGGAACCGCCCGTCAGCACGGACTTTTCGGAACGCAGCCCGTCTGATGAAAGGAGCACTACGCCAACGCCAATTCTTCCCGGATTGGGCAACGCTGCGCCGTCAAACCACGCCTGCCAGTAGATTTCGGCGGCATCGCCTTGCACTGTGCGCGCCGGGCAATCCGCGTTGCGGGCCGGCGTCAGAACAGGCTGGCGACGACGAAGCGATCGCGGGCCGCGAGTTTTTCGAGGCCCTTGACGACTTCCAGCGAGGCGCCCCATTTCATGATGTGGGCGAGAAAGGTAGTCAGGCCCTGCGACAGCGCATAGCCGGTTTCCTGCCAATCGCGGCGAAACTCGTCGAAACCGAGGGTCTTGGCCGACAGGCGGCCGCTCTTCATTGGCACCAGCGTGACGCTGTCGCCCCGATGACGGATCACAATCGCCGTAGTGCGTTTCCCGTTGATGACGACCACATGAGTCTCCCAAAATGACGTTGGCTTCGATCGGGAGAATTATCGGCAGCGCCGGGTCAAGCTTGAGTTCTTGCAGCCCGGTCTGCGGGCAGGCAGATGAAGTTCACCCGCCCGATTGGCTGAGCCATAGCTCATCGGCATTGGCCAGCAGATATTCCTTTTGCTCGTCGGGCAGCATGACCAGGCCGTCGACCAGCCAGCCGAGACTGACACCGGGCATGAGTTTCCTGGCCTCCACCAGATCGCTGGCCAGCGCGAGATTGGAGGTCGCCGTGGATTCGACGACATGGCGCGCGGCATTTGAGCAAATCCGCGTCAGATTGGCGCGCGGCGTATCCACCCCGCGCAAAAGCTGTACCAGGAGCGAGGGTAGCTTCCAGAGCTCGGCGCAACGCATGGTCAGCTGCTTGAAATCGAATCCGCAGGCCTCGATCTGGGCTTGGGAACTGCGCATCGCCCGGCCGGAAAGCAACTCTTCCTTGGCCGCATGCGGCAATTCCGGTCCATACACCCAGAGCAGGAGTTCTCCGGTATCGGCCAGCAAGGCGGCAACGGCTACTTCCTCGGGATTCAGATCCATCCTGCCGGAGGCCCACCGTTCAGCGACCTGGGCCGCTACGGTGGCACGCGCCTCGACCTCCAGCAAGCCGATATTGGCCTCCTCGATTTCGCGGCTGGCGAGCAGCAGGGCGGAGAATTCATCGACGCCCAACTGCATGATGGCCGCCAGGGCGGTGGTGGTTTCGTGCCCCAGCCGGTGCGATCGGGTACGCTCGGCCTCGCGCAACAGGCGCAGACAGAGCAGCGGATCAAGCAATACGATGGAGGAAAGTTCCTTGGGCGACAACAGCTCACCCTTTGCCGCTTCGAGACCACGCAACAGGAGCTTTGAGCGCGAAGTAACGGGAAGCTCCTGGGTCTCGAAGAAAGCCGCCCACTGCCCGACGCCCCATCGCCGTTTCCATGCGTCCAAGTGATGCACTCCCGTTGATAGCACGACACGGCCCGCAATCGCGGGTAAACGTCCGGAGTGCGCCGGCAGGCGCATCCGCACAATTTCGAGCTACATCTTAGCTACTCAGACTAACGTCATGAATGCAAGTTTCTTTATTTTTCAGGGCTTATTTCAAGGCTTGCTCTCCAGGGATTCCCAGCGGACCAGAGCCTCGTCGATCTCGGCATCCAGTTTGGCCAGCCTTGCCTGCGTTTCGCGCACTGCTTCCGCCGCTCCCTGATAGAAGGCCGGATCGGCCAGCCGGCCTTGCAGCGCAGCCTGCTCGGCTTCCAGCGCCGCGATGCGATCGGGCAGTTGTTCGAGCTCACGCTGCTCCTTGAAACTGAGCTTCTTGCGCTGCGAAGCCGTGGCTTTGGTTCCGGCCGCTTCGCCAGCGCCGGCGCTCTGCGTCCCTCCGGGAACTTTTGAAGCCGGCCTGGCATCCGGGCCGCCGGTGGCATCGAAGCGCGCCGCCGCCGCGGCCGGTCGCTGGCGCAGCCAGTCGCTGTAGCCGCCGACGTATTCCTTCCGCTGCCCGCCGCCTTCACTGGCGATGGTCTGCGTCACCACGTTGTCGAGAAAGGCCCGGTCGTGGCTGACCAGGAACACGGTGCCGGAATAATCCTGCAGCAAGGCTTCAAGCAGTTCCAGGGTTTCGATGTCGAGGTCGTTGGTCGGCTCGTCGAGCACCAGCACGTTGGCCGGACGCGCGAACAGCCGAGCCAGCAGCAGCCGGTTGCGTTCGCCGCCGGACAGCGATTTCACCGGGGAACGCGCGCGCTGCGGTGCGAACAGGAAATCCTCCAGGTAGCCGATCACATGCTTCTTCGAACCGCCGATCTCGACATAGTCCGAGCCGGGGCTGATGACTTCGCACAGCGGCGCCTCGGGGTCGAGCTGGGTGCGGAACTGGTCGAAATAGGCCACTTCGATCCGGCTGCCAAGCTGCACCTTGCCGGAATCGGGCTGAAGTTCGCCAAGGATCAGGCGCAGCAGCGTGGTCTTGCCGGTGCCGTTGGCGCCGATCAGGCCCACCTTGTCGCCGCGCTGGATGCGGCAGGAAAAGTCCTTCACCACGACCTTGTTGTCGAAACGCTTGCTGACGCCTTCGAGCTCGGCCACCAGCTTGCCGGAAGCATCGCCGCGCACCACGCGGAAATCCACCTTGCCCAATTGTTCGCGCCGCGCCGCGCGTGCCGCGCGCAGCTGTTCGAGACGCTGGACGCGGCCGACACTGCGCGTGCGCCGCGCCTCGACGCCCTTGCGGATCCAGATTTCCTCCTGCGCCAGCATCCTGTCGGCACGGGCATTGGCCAGCGCCTCTTCGTTGAGCATGAATTCCTTGCGCTCCTGGTAAGCGGCGAAACGCCCGGGGAAGCTCACCAGCCTGCCGCGATCGAGTTCGACAATGCGCGTCGCCACGTTATCCAGGAAAACCCGGTCGTGGGTAATGAGCATGACCGCCCCCTGATAACCGCGCAGCAGGTCTTCCAGCCAGAGGATGCCGTCGACGTCGAGGTGATTGGTCGGTTCGTCGAGCAGCAGCAGTTCCGGCTCGACCACCAGCGCCCTGGCAAGCGCTACGCGTTTCTTGCCGCCGCCGGACAACGCATCGACGCGCGCATCGCCATCGAGGGCAAGGCGCGAGATGGCCTGCTCGACGCGGGAATTCAGGCGCCAGCCGTCGTTGACCTCCAACTGCGTCTGCAACTCCTGCAAGTGGTCCATGGTCGCCGCGTCGCCAGCGCCGACTTTGTGGGTCATCTCGTGGTACTCGGCGAGCACCCGTGCCACGTCACCCAAGCCAGCGGCGACGGCCTCGAAGACCGTGTCGTGGGTAGCAAATTCCGGCTCCTGTGGGACGTAGGCAACGCTCAGGCCGGGCTCGCGCCAGACCTCGCCGTCGTCCAGCGAGCCAAGACCGGCCAGCGCTTTCAGCAGACTGGATTTTCCGCTACCGTTGCGGCCGATCAGGCCGATGCGCTCGCCGGCATCGATTTGCAAGGCGGCGTGGTCCAGCAGGGCAACATGGCCGTAGGCAAGACAAGCGCGATCAAGGGTCAGAACTGGCATGGAAGCAAGGCCGGGAAATGGGTGCAGGATTATAGGCGAGCGCTTATGCCTCCCGCCGGAGACGGTATCCCCAGGGTGGGATAGAATTCGCGCCTCGTGCCCTTGTAGCTCAGTGGATAGAGCGACCGCCTCCTAAGCGGTAGGTCTCAGGTTCGATTCCTGACTTGGGCGCCAGATCTCTTTCGGAATCGGCCACCCAGGCTTCACCGCGTAGCGGAGTCCCCCAAAAAGATGGCGAGTGGCGGCCGTTTTCTGCGGCTTGGAAGTCTCCGCCTTGGAACATCATGGGCGGATGAAAAGAACGATCAGACAAGCTGTTGTTGCGGGTGCAAAACGGATTCGCACTGTGGCACGGATTGCAGCGGTCGTCCTGCTTGCGGTCACGCTGACGACGACGCTTCCGGCGCAGGCAGCGGGAAAGGCTACAAAAACATCGCTCAAATCGAAGCCGGTCGCCAAAAAATACAAGCGAATGAGTCACAAGGCCGGCAAGCCGACGAAGAAAAAAGCTGTCGCAAAGAGAGCCGCCCGTCGGCCGCATGGCGCGCAAGCCGTTGCCAGCAAAAAAACCGCGAACCTCCGCAAGGCGTTGCCGGCACGGTCCGACAGACTTCAGGTACCGCGGAAAATGGCTTCCGGAGCCCAGCCCAGGAACGCACATGCAGCCGAAGCCGCGGGCGCGGGCGCAAATCCGGCCCGCGCTGAATATCTTGCACCGCGAGGAGTCGAATCCGCCTGTCGATATGACCCCAAGCGCTGCGGAGCAAGCGACGATTCGACGGCGCCATCCGAGACGACGCCTCCTCGCGTTGCCAAGACTGCCTGCCGCCGCGGCGGACGGATATTTCTGTTGGCGGAGTGCGGCCCCGATGGCACGTCGGCCCCACTGGCCGCCAATTCGAACGCCGAGGACCGGCAGCGTCCAGATTGAGTATCGGCAACGAAATGGCACGGTGAACTATCTTTTCGCTGCAGCCGGTCAGGCCAACGATGTATCGAGGCAGCGCTCCCAAACAGGCAACCGTAAAATCCTGGATCGCCCATCGCCGCAAAAATTGATCTCGGCGATTTTTTCGTTTCGTGACTTGCAGTAGCATTGCCCTTTCGTATCGGTACGCGGTCGCTGTTGGAACATGGCGACGCGCGAATTGCCCAATCCAATCCCGTCACCTGACGAGGTCAGCATGAGATCAAAATGGGCGGAAAGCCTTGCCGTGCAAAGGAAGAACGAGCAGACGGAAAAGGACGAACGGGCGCAGTTCGAAGCACGCAAGAATGGCTACGAGAAAGACGAGCGGCGCAAGGAAGAACAGCAGAAACGCGAGGCGATGGCACAGGAGCGGACCTTGCAGCAATTCGAGCAGGGCGAAAAGCGTAACCGCAGGTAGATAACACCGGCTGCCGGAACATGGACATGAATTACCTGATCAACAAACAACGCCTTTGCCGGCTCATACCGATGCTGTGGTGCGCGCTGCACCCTGCCCTCTCCCTTCCGGCCGACGCGCCCTTGGGCAAGAACGAGCAACCGATCCACGATGCGGCCCGCATGGGTAGCCGACAGGATGTCGAAAAACTGCTGAAGGCGGTGCCGGCGAGTCGCGATGCGCGCACCGAGCTGGGCGCGACACCGCTCCACTATGCGGCGCTGAACGAGGACAGCGGCCCGCTTCTGGCCCTGATCGCAGCGGGCGCCAACGTCAATGCGCGCGACAAGGAAGGCATGACGCCGCTGCACATGGCGGCCTTCGCCACGCGCACCAAGCACGCCCGGCCACTGCTCGAAGCGGGGGCCGACCCGTCGTTGAAGACCGATGCCGGACGCGATGTGCTGAGCATGGCGCGCAAGGTACGCGCCGACGAATTCGCCGGCGTGGTGTCGCTGTGGCTGCTCAAGGGCTGCAAACCCCGCCAGGCGTGCTGAGCATGCGCCGTTTGATCGCCCTTGTCGGGCTGCTCCTGGCGTCGATGCACAGCGCGTCGGCCGCCGCCGATGGCGGCCTGCCGCCGATCGTGGTCTATGCCCCCAGCCCATGCCTGTCCTGCATCGACTGGGCGGATCATCTGCGCAAGAGCGGATTCGAAGTCACCATGACGGAAACCCTGGTGGCCAACATGCCGCGCCTGAAGCGCTGGCTGAATGTGCCGTCGGAGCTTGAATCGGTGCACACGGCGAAGGTCGCCGGGTATTTCATCGAAGGCCACGTTCCCGCCGAGGACATCATCCAGTTGCTCAAGGAGAAACCCACGGCGCGCGGCCTGGCCGTCCCCGGGCTGCCGCGCGGAGCGCCGGGGCGCGAGTTGTCCAATCCCGTCTGCGAAACTGCCTGCACCATCCTCGACAACGCCGGCCAGGAACGCGACATCCGCCGCGAGAGATACGACACTCTGCTGGTGGCACCCGACGGCAAGACCAGTATCTTCGCCCGCCACTGAACGGCTGCTGTGCGGCTACTGTGCGGCCGGCCCGCCGCCCGGAACCAGAAAGTCCGCATACATCGATTGCGCCCACTCTACATCCTCGCCCCGCGGCTGCGGATCGTAGTGCTGGCGCACGGTTTGCGCGATGATGCCATCGCCGCGCAGGCGGTACTGGGCGTCGATGCGGATGCGTTCCAGCGGCTCGACATCCGGGAAGACATGGCAGATACTTTCCGGCAGGAGCGGCTCGGGCAGTTCGCCGCGAGCACGGGCGGCGATCTCGCGCGCGGCTATGCGCCCGAGCCGGTTGGCCAGGTGGCCGCTCTTCGGATAGAAGCCGAACAGCGGCGACACCTTGTCGATCAGATCGCCGACCAGGAACACGCGGTCGTCGTCGCGCGCGTGAAGATGAATCGGATCCAGTGCGCCCCAACCGGTCGCCCTGCCATCGCTGTCGCGTGCTATCAGCCCGGCCTGCCAGGCCAGATCGCCCGCCTGCTGTGCGGGCATCAGCATCCCGTCGTCGAATCGCAGGTCATCGAACTCGGTGACAATGGTCTTGCTGAAAGGGTCGATTGATTTGACGTTGGCATGGGTCAGATGCACGATCCAGTCCTTGTAGCGGTCGGCGAAGACGCGATTGAAGGCCTGCATGCCGGCACCGGGATCGACGACAATCAGCCGTCCCTTGATATTCTTCTGCTTGAACAGCCAGGCGATCATCACCGCCCGTTCATAAGGTGCCGGCGTACAGCGATAGGGCGCGGGTGGAATCGTCATGACGAAGTCACCGCCCTGGAAACCGGCAAGCTTCCGCTTCAGCGCGTCGAGTTCATCGGCAACGAATCCAGCCGGAAAACTCTGCCGTGCCTGATCGGCGGCGCGGCGATCATCGCCAAACCAGGGCGCATAGTCATAGCGGATCCCAACCGCCAGCACCAGCCAGTCGTAATCGAGCGTGCCGCCACGGGTGATGACGCGCCGCCGCTCGCGATCGATGGCGGTCGCCTCGTCCTGGATAAATGTGTAGCCATAGGCCCGCGCCGCCGCGAGGTAGCTGTACCCGGCCCCGGCCTCCGGCGCCAAGCCGGCAAGCCACTTGTTGCTCAGCGGCAGCGAACGAAAAGTGGCACTGCGTTCGACCAGGACCACTTCCAACTCCGGCGCCAGATCGCGCAAGTAGCGCGCAGCCGTGAGGCCGCCCCAGCCGCCGCCGACGATGACGACCCGTCGCCCCCGGCTGCGCGGCATCAGTTCGGCAAGCGTGGCATCGACCGCAGATGAAGCTCCGACGGCAATGCCTGCGGCGAGAAAATGACGACGGGTGATTCTTTTCATAAGCCCACCAACGGGGATGCACGCGGATCTCGACGGCGACCCCATTTATAAACATGACTGCTAAGATTGTAGGATAACTGTATTATTTGAAACAAAATACTTGGCCGAATCCATGAGAACATCGCCATCGGGCGCACGCGCCGGAAGTATTCCGTCGCTGGTTTGCGCGTCTTCAATCAGGGATCCTTTACTCGCCGTGCAATGACTGCCGAACTATCGACCATCGAGGACGAGCTCGCTCTAGCCCAGGCTGATTCCCGCGACATGAAGCGGACAGTGATCGCCCTGCGCACGGAACTTGAAACGGCGCACGCGGAAATCCACGCCACGACATTGCGCGTCACCCAGGCCAGCGCGGCGGAGATTTCGCAACTGAAGATCACCGTCGGCGTCCTGCGCGAAGAGCTTGAGCGCGCCCGCATCGAGCGCGAAAAGGCAGTTCAGCAGGAGCGCGTCGCGGCGAGTCAGGAAATCCAGATGCTCAAGGCGACAGCGGCCGCCTTGCGCGAGGAACTCGAACATTCGCGCGCCGAGCGCGACCATGCGGTACAGCAGGAGCGCGTCGCCGGGCGCAACGAAATGCAGCAGTTGAAAGCCACGGCATCGGCCCTGCGCGACGAACTGGAACGTGCGCGCGCCGACACCGACAATGCGGTGCGCGCGGCGCTGGTCAGCGCGCAAGGTGAGATCGCGCAACTGCGGCAGACAGTCAGCGGCTTGCGCGAAAGCCTGGAACTGGCGCAGATCGACAAGAGCAACTCGATCAATCGCGAGCGCACCCATTTCGCCGACGAGAGCAGCCAGCTGCGGCAAACCATCCAGGCCCTGCGCGACCAGATTGAAGCCATGCGCGACAAGTGATCAGGAACACCATGGACGAACCCAGCCAAGCTGTCAGCACCAAACGCAAATCGAGCGAACAAGACCAGGAGGGGCGTCGCCGCCTGCGCCATCTCGAACTGCTGCTCGAAGTAACGCGTCGCATGGCGAGCTACAGCACGCTCGACGAAGTCCTTCAGGCGCTGGTGGAGATGACCACCTCCGAACTGAATGCCGAGCGCGGGTCGCTGTTCCTCAACGATCCCGACACCAACGAACTGTATTCGCGCGTGGCGCAGGGCAACATCCAGCGCGAGATACGCATCCTGAATACCAGCGGCGTCGCCGGCTATGTGTACACCTCGGGCGAAGCATTGATCATTGCCGATGCCTACGCCGACGATCGCTTCAACCGCTCGATCGACGAACAGACGGGTTTCACCACACGCAACATTCTCTGCGTGCCGATCAAGACCGTGAAAGGCGAAGTCATCGGCGTCGCGCAGACCCTGAACAAGCGCACCGGCAAGTTCACCAAGCATGACCTGAACCTGCTCGAAGCCATGACCAGCCAGGGCACCCTGGCCCTGCAGAGCGCCCAGTTCATCGAACGCATGCAGGCGATCCGGCGCCAGGAGATGGAGTTCATCGACGTCGTCTCCGAGGTCACCGCCGACATCAAGCTGGGGTCCTTGTTGCAGAAGGTCATGGGCGAAGCGACGCGCCTGCTCAACGCCGAGCGCTCGACCCTGTTCCTCAATGACGAGAAGACCAGCGAACTGTGGTCGGAGGTCGGTCAAGGCCTGGAGTCGGTGCAGATCCGCCTGCCCAACCACCTCGGTATCGCCGGCGCGGTGTTCACTTCCGGCAAGGCGATCAACATCCCTTACGCCTACGCGGACCTGCGCTTCAACCCGGCTTTTGACAAGAAGACCGGCTACTTCACGCGCTCCATCCTCTGCGTACCGATTGTTAACAAGCATGGCAAGGTGATCGGCGTGACCCAGGTGCTTAACAAGCGCGGCGGCCCCTTCACCGGCGAGGACGAATCGCGCCTGAGGGCATTTACGGCACAGATTTCGATTGCGCTGGAAAACGCCAAACTGTTTGCCGACGTGCAGAACATGAAGAACTACAACGAGGCGATGCTGGAGTCGATGTCGAATGCGGTGATCACGCTCGACGAGTCGGAGAAAATCGCGACCTGCAACGCCGCCGGCCTGCGCATCCTGCGCGTGACGCTGGTGCAGATCCTGCACCAGCCAGCGGCGGATTTCTTTGCCGGCAGCAACGCCTGGATTCAGGAGAAACTGAGGCGCGTGGGCGAGACCCAGACCACAGAGCTGGCAATGGAAGCCGAGCTGATGGTCGGCGAGGACAAGTTGTCAGTAAACCTGACCGCCCTGCCCCTGCTGTCGGCTGAGAAGAAGCGCCTCGGCTCGATGCTGATGCTGGAGGACATCTCGAACGAGAAGCGCATGCGTTCGACCATGTCGCGGCTGATGGACCCAGGCATTGCCGACCAGATGCTGGCCGGCGGCGTCGACGCCCTGGGCGGCAAGAATGTCATGGCCACGGTGCTTTTCTCCGACATCCGCGGTTTCACCACGATCACCGAGCAGCTCGGCGCCCAAGGCACGGTGGCCCTTCTCAATGAATACTTCACGCTGATGGTGGACTGCATCCAGCGCGAGGAAGGCATGCTCGACAAATTCATCGGCGATGCGATCATGGCCGCCTTCGGCATCCCTGTCGGCCACGACGACGACGCCGATCGCTCGGTGCGCACGGCGATTGCGATGATCCGCGAGCTATGGGCCTGGAACAAGCTGAGGGTGAATGAGGGTAAGTTGCCCGTCGACATCGGCGTAGGCCTCAATAGCGACAACGTGGTATCGGGCACTATCGGTTCCAAGAAGCGCATGGATTACACCATCATCGGCGACGGCGTGAACCTCGCCGCCCGCCTGGAGTCCGCCTGCAAGCAGTACGGTGCTCACATCCTGATCAGCGAATTCACCTACAAGCAGCTACGCGGCACTTATTACAGCCGCGAACTGGACCTGGTGGTGGTCAAGGGCAAGACCAAGCCGGTCGCCATCTACGAACTGATGGACTACCACACCGAAGAATCCTATCCGCAACTGATCGATGCCCTGCGCCATTTCAAGTCGGGCTTGGTCAAGTATCGCCAACAAAAATGGGATGACGCGGAAGGCGAATTCAAGGAAGTGCTGGCCCTGAACGACCACGACAAGGCGGCCAAGCTCTATATCGAGCGCTGTGCGCACTTTCGTGCCAATCCTCCTGGCGCGGAGTGGGACGGCGTCTGGGTAATGGAGTCGAAGTAACAGCCCGGTAGCGGATCCCCGGGGGGATAGCCCGAATTACTTGACGCGGGTGAGCTGGGGCTTTCCAGTTGGCCGCTCGGAAGTCGGCGCTGGTGACACGGCGGCTGACGCGCCTCCCTCAACCGACAGATCTTTCGCCGTTATTGCCTCGGTCAGACCTTGTCGAACGTCCGGCGACTTGCCGGCGTCAGCTGCGGCTTTTTCGGTGACCTCGAAGGCCATGCCTTCGCCATTCTCCCGCGCATAGATTGCCGCAACCCGCTCTATGGGTACCACAACCGGGAAAGCGCGGCCGCCAAAACGGGCCTGGAAACTGATTTCCTCGTTGCCCATCAGCAACTGGTTGGTGGCTTCCAGTCCGATATTGAGGACTATCTCGCCGTCCTTGACGAACTCCCGCGGCACACGCGTCGTCGCATCGACCGAGACCGACAGGTAGGGCGTGAAGCCCCGATCGGCGCACCATTCATGAATGGCCCGGATCAGGTAGGGCTTGGTTGACTGCATCGGCGTTGCACCGAGATGAACCACAGGCAGGCGCAGGCGACGCGCCTTTAGCGGCGCATCACCTTCTCTGTCGGCGTCAGCGCGTCGATGAAACCCTGGCGCGAGAAGATGCGTTCGGCAAACTTCATCAAGGGAGCCGCGGTCTTCGGCAGTTCGATGCCATAGTGGTCGAGACGCCACAACAGCGGTGCGATGGCCACGTCAAGCATCGAAAAATCGTCGCCGAGCAGGAACTTCTGCTTGTTGAACATCGGTGCCAGTTCGGTCAGGCGGTCACGCACGTGCATGCGCGACTTGTCGGCCGACTTGAGGTTCTTTTCCAGCGCATCGATGTAGCTGAACAACTCGTGTTCCATCGTAAACAGCAACTGGCGCGCCTTCGCCCGCGTCTGCGGATCGGGTGGCATCAGCTGCGGATGCGGGAAGCGCTCATCGATGTATTCATTGATGATGTTCGACTCGTAGAGCACCAGATCGCGATCAACCAGCACCGGAACCCGATTGTACGGATTGATGATGGCGATGTCCTCGGGCTTGTTGAAGAGATCAACGTCGATCACCTGGAAGTCCATCTGCTTTTCGTACAAGACGATCCGGCAGCGATGGCTGAACGGACAGGTCGTGCCCGAATACAGGTTCATCATGGCGCTGGTGCCCCAGGAATAATCGGCATCACGCACCACTTTGCGCACTGGCGGCGCGTTCATTTCTCGATGCCCCATAATTTGCATTCACGTCTCAGAGTTAATGAATATCTTTCCAGTACTCGCGTTTCAGCGCGTACGCAAAGACGAAAATTACGGCCAGGAAAACCAGCACGATCACGCCCAACTGCTTGCGGAACTCGGCCATCGGTTCGCCCATGTACTTGAGGTAGGCAACCAGGTCGCCAACCGCGGCGTCGAACTCCTGCGGCTTCAGCTTGCCGGCCTTGACCAGCTTCAGCTTGTGGTCTGCGCCCATGATCTGGTCGCCTTGCAACTCCCAGAGCGCATGCGGCATGCCCACATTTTCGAACACCACGTTGTTCCAGCCCGTCGGACGGTTCTCGTCGCGATAGAAGCCGCGCAGATAGGTATACAGCCAGTCGGCGCCGCTGCCGAACTCCGAGGCGCGCGCACGCGCTATCACGGTCAGATCCGGCGGAGCAGCACCAAACCAGACCTTGGCATCAGCGCGCTGCATGGCGATCTTCATCGGCTCGCCAACTTTCTCGGCGGTAAATAGAAGATTGTCCTTCACCTGCGCGTCACTGAGACCGATGTCCTTCAGACGGTTGTAGCGCATGTAGGAAGCGGAATGACAGTTCAGGCAGTAATTGACGAATATCTTGGCACCATGTTGCAGGGCAGCCATGTCGTTCGCCTTGTCCGGCGCACGGTCGAGATGCAGTTCGGTACCTGCAGCAAACGCCAGCAGCGGCGCAAACAGGATTGCGGTAAGGAATTTCTTCATTTCGATGTCACCCTGTCCGGCTCCGGCTGGCACTTGTCGAGGCTGCTATAAATCGGCATCAAGAGGAAGAAGGCAAAGTAGATCACCGAGCAAATCTGCGCAACGATGGTGCGCGCCGGTGTCGGACCCAGCATGCCGAGATAGCCGAGAATAAAGAAGGAAATAATGAAGGCGGTCAGGAAGCCCTTGTACAGCGGCCCGCGATAGCGGATCGACTTCACCGGGCTGCGATCCAGCCAGGGCAGCAGAGCGATGATCAGGGTCGAGGCGCCCATCGCCACCACACCCCAGAACTTCGCATCGATGCCGAACAGCGGATAGGTCACCGCACGCAGGATCGAGTAATACGGCGTGAAGTACCACACCGGCGCGATGTGCGGCGGCGTCACCAGCGGGTCGGCGGGGAAGAAGTTGTTGTACTCGAGGAAGTAGCCGCCGAACTCGGGCATGAAGAAGACGATGACCGAGAACACCATCAGGAAGACCACCACGCCGACGATGTCCTTGACCGAGTAATAGGGATGGAAGGGAATGCCATCGAGCGGCACGCCGTTCGCGTCCTTCTTCTTCTTGATCTCGACGCCGTCCGGATTGTTGGAACCGACTTCATGCAGGGCAAGAATATGCGCCGCCACCAAGCCCAGCAGCACCAGCGGCACGGCGATGACGTGAAACGCGAAGAAGCGGTTCAGCGTCGCGTCGCCGACAACATAGTCGCCACGCAGCCAGATCGACAGGTCGGGCCCGATCAGCGGAATCGCGGAGAACAGGTTCACGATCACCTGCGCACCCCAGAAGGACATCTGCCCCCACGGCAAGAGGTAGCCGAAGAAGGCCTCGGCCATCAGCGCGAGGAAGATGATCATGCCGAAGATCCAGATCAGTTCGCGCGGCTTGCGGTAGGAACCGTAGAGCATGCCGCGGAACATGTGCATATACACGACAACGAAAAAGGCCGAGGCCCCGGTCGAGTGCATGTAGCGGATCAGCCAGCCCCAGGGCACATCGCGCATGATGTACTCGACGCTGGCAAAGGCGACGGGCACGCCGGACGCATTCAACGAGGCGTCGGGCTTGAAGTGCATGGTCAGGACAATACCGGTGACGATCTGGATCACCAGCACCAGCATCGCCAGCGAACCGAAGAAGTACCAGAAGTTGAAGTTCTTCGGCGCGTAGTACTCGGAGAGATGGGCTTTCCAGTTGGACGTGAGCGGAAAGCGCTCGTCGACCCAGTTCAGCGTCCCTTGCAATATGGCGTTAACTTTGCTCATCGCATCAGGCCTTCTTGTCTTCGCCAATCACGATCCTGGCGTCGCCAAGATACATGTGAGGAGGAATTTCGAGGTTGTCCGGCGCCGGCTTGCTCTTGTAGACACGACCGGCCAGATCGAATGTGGAACCATGGCATGGGCAGAAGAAGCCACCCGGCCAGTCGGCGTCGATCCCGGACTCCGCGCCAGTTTTGAATTTCTCGGTAGGCGAACAGCCAAGGTGGGTGCAGATGCCCACAGCCACCAGGATCTCCGGCTTGATCGAGCGCGTCTCGTTCTTGGCGTACTCGGGCTGCATATTCTTGTCGGACTTCGGATCGGCCAGCTTCTCGCCGATCTTGGTCAGGGACTCGAGTTGCTCCTTGGTACGATTGATGATCCAGACCGGCTTGCCGCGCCATTCGACGGTCATCATCTGACCTGGCGCCAGTTTGCTGATATCCACTTCCACCGGCGCGCCGGCCGCTTTGGCACGCTCGGACGGCAACATGCTGGCCACAAAGGGCACAGCCACCGCCACCCCGGCCACCCCGCCTGCGGCTGCCGTGGCAACCAACAGACGCCGTCGACCGCAATCGACTGTATCGTCACAACTCATGGTGATAGTCCCTGAATGCTGAAATGCGAATTCGGAAAGACCGCAATTGTAGCGAATCTCGCGCGGCGATTAAAGCCCCGAACTGACCCAAGTTATCGACGCTGACTGTTGTAACGAAATAAGTCGATATTAATCAGCTAGATGACACCCGCACTCCGAAGGCGAACTACCTCTTCAGGGGGATATCCGAGGCGTGCAAGCACTGAATCCGTATGCTCACCCAAGGCCGGACCGAGCCAGCGGGTTTCTCCCGGCGTGAGCGCGAGTTTAGGAACAATGCCTGGAATACGAAAGTCTTTGCCATCAGGGAGTTGCGCGACTTCCAGCATCTGCCGGGCGAGAAATTGCGGATCGCTGAACATGTCCGCCGCCGAGTAGATGCGACTAGCCGGCACCTGGGCTTCTGCTGCGGTGCGCAAAACCGCCTCCGCGTCATTGGCGGCGACCCAGGCGTCGATCACCGAGTAAATTTCCTCGGCGCGCACGTCACGTCCGGCGTTGCTTGCGAGTTGCGGATCATCCGCCAGATCGGCACGGCCGAGCGCCCGCATCAGGCGTTTGAAGATCGCGTCGCCGTTGGCGCCGATGATCAGATGTTTGCCGTCCCTGGTGGTGTGCGTGTTGGAAGGCGTAATCCCCGGCATCACATTGCCGGTACGTTCGCGGATAAAGCCGAACACGTCGAATTCCGGCACCAGGCTTTCCATCATGGCGAACACCGCTTCGTACAGCGCGACATCGACCACCTGCCCGACTCCACCGTTGACCTCGCGATGCCGCAGCGCCATCAAGGCGCCCAGCGCAGCCCACAGCGCCGCAATCGAATCGCCGATGGAAATACCGGTCTTGACCGGCGGCCGGTCGGCAAAGCCGGTGATGTAGCGCAAGCCGCCAATCGATTCGCCGATCGCGCCGAAACCCGGCTGGCTGGCCATCGGCCCGGTCTGGCCGAACCCCGAAAGACGCACCATGACCAGGCCCGGATTTATCGCGGAGAGCACATCCCAGCCCAGCCCCAGCTTTTCCATGACACCGGGACGAAAGTTCTCGACCACGATGTCCGCCTCGCTTACCAGCTTGCGGACGATCTCGATGCCTTCTGGGTGCTTGAGATTGATCGTTACCGACTGCTTGTTACGTGCCTGGACGAGCCACCACAGCGAGGTTTCGCCGCCTTCCGTCGGATACAGCTTGCGCCATTTGCGCAGGGGATCGCCTTCGCCCGGCGCTTCGATCTTGATCACCTCGGCGCCGAATTCGGCCAGAATCCGCGAACAGAAGGGGCCGGCGATCAGGGTGCCAAACTCGACCACCTTTACGCCGGCGAGAGGCTTCGCGGAAGATGTCAAATCCGACTCACACGAAGTCGCGCCGCTCGCGCAGCGCCTGGGCCACCGTCGCCGCGTCGGAAAATTCCAGTTCGCCGCCGACCGGCAGGCCGCGCGCGATGCGGCTGACCTTGAGGCCTCTTGCATGCAGCAGTTCGGAGAGGTAATGCGCGGTGGCCTCGCCCTCGTTAGTGAAGTTGGTGGCGAGGATCACTTCCTTGACCACACCATCGGTGGCGCGGGCAAACAAGCGCTCGAACGCGAGTTCCTTCGGTCCGATTCCGTCGAGTGGAGAGAGGCGGCCCATCAGCACGTAATAGAGCCCGTTGTAGGCATGTGTCTGCTCCATGCTGTTCGCATCAACGGGCATTTCCACGATGCACAGCTGGGACGCATCGCGACGCGGCGAGAGGCAGCGCTCGCAGATGTCGGCTTCGGTAAAGCTGTTGCAGCGGGCACAGTGGTGCAGCAACTGCAAGGCAGCATCGAGCCCGCGCGCCAGTCGATCGGCCCCGGACCGGTCGCGCTGCAACAGGTGATACGCCATGCGCTGCGCCGATTTCGGGCCGACACCGGGCAGGCAACGCAACGCCTCGATAAGTTCGTCGAGGCAGACGCCACGCCTAGCCTCGACGAACTCATCAAAACGACAGCCTCTCCCTCTCTCCCTCCCGGGGAGGGGGTTACTCATTTGCTCGCTGCGCTCGAAATCACGGGTCACGTCCGCTACCGCCGGTTGTCGGCTGTCAAAATGGCAGCTTCATTCCCGGCGGCAGGTTCAGGCCGGCCGTGAAGCCGCCCATCTTTTCGGCGGTGGTCGCCTCGGCTCGGCGATTGGCATCGTTCAACGCGGCCGCAATCAGGTCTTCCAGCATTTCTTTGTCATCCATCACCGATGGATCGATGGTGACGCGCTTGACGTCATGCTTGCAAGTCATCACGACCTTCACCGCACCGGCGCCAGACTGCCCCTCCACTTCCAGCTGCGCCAGCTGCTCCTGGGCCTTCTCCATGTTGGCCTGCATCTGCTGGGCCTGCTTCATCAGTCCGGCTATGCCACCCTTCATCATTTTTCCTGCGCTCCTTAAACGGGTTTGATCGTTGATTCGTCGATGTTCGCATCGAACAGATCCACCACATCGCGAACAAAGGGGTCTTGTTCGATCGAGGCGATGGCGCGCTCCTGGCGTTCGCGCTGCATGTTCCGGCTGCGTTCGGCGGGAGTCTCCGTCTCGGGCTCCGCGACGTCGATCTCCAGCCGGAGCGGACGCCCATACCAGTTTTGCAACTCCGCCTGCAGCTTGTCCTGCTGTGGCTTGCCGAGCAAATGCTTATGCACCGGCGACAGGCGCAGGCGAACCGCCGACTCGCTGCGCTCCGACAATTCGCAGTGCTGCGCCAATTGCTTGGCCATGCCGGTCAGCGGCAGACCCGCAACCAGTGCATGCCAATCGTCATCGACCGGTGGGACGGCAGCCTTCTCTGCGACGGCGGCCTTCACCACAGGAACGGCGGCGCTAGCGGGAGTCGGCGCTGGCGGGACGGCGGGACGAGCCGTTGCAGGTGCCGCCGCGACCGGCGGCGCCGTGCGCATCGGCGCGGGTGCTGTCGCCACTTTGCCGCTTCCGGCACGCTCGGGCCGGAATGCATGCAGCCTCAGCAAGCTCATGACGAAGCCGGCATAGTCGTCGGGCGCCAGCGAAAGTTCGTCGCGGCCATGGATGGCGATCTGGTAGGCCAGTTGCAGATACTCGGCATCCAGGGCCTGGGCATAGGGCGCCAGACGACTGCGCTCCGCCTCGTCGAGCAGGGCTTCGGGGGCGAACTGGGCCAGGGCTATGCGATGGAACAAACTCGCCAGTTCCTGCAAGCCGCCGTCAAACGACAGGCTGCGCGCATCCATCAGCTTGGCCACCTCCAGCATGGCCAGCACGTCCTGCGCCACCAGGCCGTCGAGCAGTGCAAACAGATGTTCGTCGCCCACCGTGCCGAGCATGGCGCGCACACCCTCATCCTCCACTTTGCCCGCGCCGTGGGCGATGGCCTGGTCGAGCAGCGACAGCGCGTCGCGCATGCTGCCGGCGGCTCCCTTTGCCAGATGGCGCAACGCAGCCGCTTCGAAGGCGATGCCCTCGGCCTCCAGCACGCGCGACAGATGATCGACGATATGCGTCAGCGGCATCTGTTTGAGGTTGAACTGGAGGCAGCGCGACAGCACCGTGACGGGAATTTTTTGCGGATCGGTGGTGGCGAGAATGAATTTGACGTGTTCCGGCGGCTCTTCCAGCGTCTTCAGCATCGCATTGAAGGCGTGCCCGGAAAGCTGATGGACTTCGTCGATGACGTAGACCTTGTAGCGGCCGATGGTGGGCGCATAGGTGGCGCGCTCCAGCAACTGGGTCATGTCATCGACGCCGCGATTGGATGCGGCATCCAGTTCGATGTAATCGACGAAACGACCGCTATCGATCGCGCTGCAGGCCGAGCAGACGCCGCAAGGCGTCGCGCTGACACCGGCTTCGCAGTTCAAGGCCTTGGCCATGATGCGGGCCAGCGTGGTCTTGCCGACCCCGCGTGTGCCGGTGAACAGGTAGGCGTGATGGAGCCGGTTCTGCTCCAGCGCATGGGTCAGCGCACGAACGACGTGCTCCTGCCCGACCAGGGTAGCAAAAGACTTGGGGCGCCACTTGCGGGCAAGGACCTGATAGCTCATGCGCCGATTTTATCAGGCCCGCTGCTTTGCATGCCGGGGAAAGCGCTTCGCGCGCCGCTGCTTTGCATGCCGGGGAAAGCGCTTCGCGCGCCGCTGCTTTGCATGCCGGGGAAAGCGCTTCGCGCGCCGGCAACAAACGGGGCAGCGCTTTTCGGCGGGCTGCCCCGCGCCGCCAGGCAACGCCTGTTTAGCCTTTGCGCGACTCCGAAGTCCCCGGCGCGCCCTGCCCTTCACGGCCCGGCCCGCTGCGACCGGGACCCTGCCGATGCCGACCGGCAAAGCTGAAATGCTTGTCGGCGGCGCTCTTTTGTTCGGGCGTCAGCGCTGCATAAAGACGCTTGAAGGACTCGTTGACCGATTCCATGGCCTTGACGCGGTCTTTCATGATGTCCTGCATCTGCGCCATGCGCTCCGGCGCGCTGAGCGGCTGCTCGCCCTTCATGCCGTTGCGCATCGCCTGGATGCCCTTGCCCGCCTCCGCCTTCGACTTCTCGGCAAACGCCTGCCACAGCGGTTCCTGCTGGGCGTTGAGCTTGAGTTCGGCCTTGAGCTGGGTCAGCCGTTGCTCGACGCGGGCGCCGGGGTCCGGCATGCCGCGCTGCATTGAACTGCGCTTGAAGCCCGGCTTGCCGTCAGTGGCGCAGCCCAAACCCTGTGCATGGGCGATGCCGAGAAATGCGGTGCTGGCGGCAAGAAAGCCCGCAACGATGGTGCTCTTGTAATTCATGGTGTGCTCCTGTCGTGAATGCCTCATGGCAGGATGCATTTCAGCCGATGGCTGTAAGCCCGATGTGACGGCGGCGCGAAGTTTGTAAGGGAAGATTACAAGGCGGCGTCGGTCGAAGGGTGCGGCGAGCCTGACCCCCGGCACTTGCGGGAAATGGCTGTGGCTGCTTCCTTCCGGACCTGACCAGATTCACCACCCCGCAATGCGGGGAGACCCGCCGCGGCGCGGATTTTAGCAGGGTCGCCGCCACGCCGTAGCACCAGCGCCGACATTTATGTGCGACTCAACCACCACCGCGCTGGTAGTAGCGCGTGAAGCGCTCCATGAAGCGATCCTGCTCCGCCGCTGTCAAGCCTTCGAACTCGATCTCGACGCGATGTCGTTCAAGCCGCACCAGTCCAATGCTCATTGGCGCGATCCGCGTCAGACGCAGCGTCCACCCCGCACCGAAAAACCTGTCCCCGATTTCGCGAAACCCAGCCCCACCGGTTGCCTGCGGCAGCAGGCGGACAAAATCCTCGCGCGTGGTGCTCGCGTCGTAGGCAAGCGGGAATCTCATCCGCCGGCGACGGGAGGCCAGATCGCCAGTGTCTCCCCTTCGCGCAGCACTCGCCCCGCCCGCTCGGCCGGCGGCACGAAGCTGCCGTCGATCAGCACCAGATGGACCAGTTTCTCCGGCAGGCTGAAACGCTTGACGATTTGCTCGACCGTTGTTGCCTCGTCGATTTCCAGCGACAGGGCATTGGTCTTTTTCGCCTCGGGCGGAAGATAGTCCTGCAGGGTGGCGAACAGCTTGAAAATAATCCTCATGCGGCTTTCTGCGCGGTCGCCAGGTAGGCCGCCATGAAGCAGGTCGGATCGGCCAGCAGGCGCGCCTTCCATTCCCCCAGCGGCGCCTGCGTCTGCACCAGGCCGCGCAGCGCGCCGACGTGATCGGTCCAGCCGATGCTGGTGGCCCCGATCAGCACATCCTCCTTGAACTGGAGCGACAGGTAACGGTAGTTGGCTTCATCGACCTGTTCGACTGCCGCGCCACCCTGATCCTGGGCGACCCCTTGCCATTGACCGAAGGAAGTCGATATCAGGCCCAGGGTATCCAGCACGTTGATCGCCAGACTGCCGCCGCTCACCGCCGCCCCGCCTGCCATGTTGTGCGCGGCAATGCGCGCCTGGTCGACCGCGTTGGGCTGGATCGCATTGAGTTCGGGGCGCCCGGTGTGGAAATCGGCCGCTTCGGTCACGTCGCCCGCCGCATAGATGTCGGCGACACTGGTACGCATGCCGGCATCGACGCGAATGCCGCGCTCGACGGCAACTCCGCTACCTTCCAAGAAGGCCTTGTTCGGGGTAATCCCGGCCGCGCAAATCACCAGATCGGCGGCAATCTCGGTGCCAGTCGTAAGCTTGGCCAGGAGTGCGCCGCCCTGTTGCGTGATGGCCGTCACACCGGCATTGACGTGTACCCCAACGCCCTTGCTTTCGACCCAATGGCGAATCATGCTGCCGGCCTTGGCGGTCATCATGCGCGGCACCATGCGGTCGCCCATCTCGACCACGGTCAGCTTGACGCCGCGTGCCGCCAGCGCCTCCATGATGATGCAGCCGATGAAGCCGGCACCGATCTGCAACACCCGTGCACCTGGCGTCGCCTTGGCCGCAATCGCCCGCGCATCCTCGATGGTCCAGCAGGTATGCACGTTGGGCAGGTCCATGCCGGCAACCTTGGGCCGTACCGGTTGCGATCCGGTCGCGATCAGCAGGCGGTCGTAAGGCAGACGTTCGCCACTGGCAAATTCGACCTGTTTGTCCTTCGCATCGACCTTGACCACCTTGCCTTCGATCAGATGGATGCGCTGTTTGGCGTAATGGTCGTGACTTTTTCTCAAGTGCGTACCGCTGTCGGCAATTTTTCCGATCAGGAAATAGGGAATCGCCATGCGCGAATATGGCGGTTCCGACTCATCGCCGATCAGCGCGATCTCGGCGTCCGACTGCAGGTAACGCAGGGTTTCGGCGGCGACCAAGCCGGTCGGCCCGTTACCGATGATGACGTGTTTCATGGAGGTATCCTCAAAAGCACAGG
>Ga0154354_1055_pt1 | contig 60772 bp, 62 predicted proteins | sample RifGroA2_FD_115882 | JGI IMG/M metagenome (GOLD analysis project Ga0154354, IMG submission 115882) | Rhodocyclales bacterium GWA2_65_19
TTTCATGTTGAACAGCGGTCCGCCTGAGTTGCCGGGATTGATCGCGACGTCGGTCTGGATGAAAGGCACGTAATTTTCGTGCGCCAGCGACCGCCCTTTGGCGCTGACTATGCCGGCGGTCACCGTATTGTCGAAACCGAACGGCGAGCCTATGGCGACCACCCATTCACCGACCTTGAGCTTGACCGAGTCGCCCAACTTGGCCACCTGCAAATTGCTGGCTTCGATCTTGATCAGCGTTACATCGGTGCGCTTGTCGGCACCCAGCACCTTGGCCTTGAACTCCCGCTTGTCGGTGAGCTTGACCAGCACTTCGTCGGCACCGTCGACTACATGCGCGTTGGTCAGGATGTGGCCGTCGGCGCTGACGATAAAGCCGGACCCCAGCGAGCGGCTCTTGAATTCCTGCGGTACGCCGGGGAAATTCGGTATCTGGCCGGGGAAGAAGCGACGCAGCAGTTCCTGCGTTGCATCATCCCCGTCGAACGGGAACTGGTGGCCACCACGCCGTCCCTTGATCACCTGCGTGGTACTGATATTGACGACCGTCGCGCCTTGCTTTTCGACCAGTTCGGTAAAGTCGGGCAGATCGCGCGCTTGGGCCTGCTGCAACAGGGATAGGGAGGAAAAAGCCAATGCCAGAGAGATGATGAGTTTCTTCATGATTTTTCCTTGAAACAAATTTCCTTGGTTTGAACTTGCAACGAAAACAATCGACCGTCGTGCCGCGCACGAATCTCCTTAAGCCGCAGCAGGGCCAGCCCGCAACCGAGACCGGTCAGCATTCCGATCGCCGCCCACGTGTCGTCGCCCAGGGACTGGCCGACGACTGCGCCGCCAATCGCCAACAGCACAGGCAGCACATACGAGGCGAACGAGGCACGCCAGAGCGTGCCATCCGCCACGTCGAGGCTGACGTGGTCACCCACGCGAGCACCGATCCGGTTCGCCACGCGGTACCGACGAGGCCCCGCGCTGATGCCGAGCAGGCCTTCCTGACAAGCATCGCCGCTCGGACAACTGCCACAGGCAGGCGCGCGGCCCGGCACTTCGACCCAAACCTCGCCGCCCGATACTTCGACCACCACCGCATCGCGCTGGCTCATTTGCGCTTCCGTTCGATGCCATCGCCGAGACGCCTGACGGCAAGCGCCGGCACCTCGCCCATGACCACCACGCGATGGTCGCCCAATTGACGTCGGTATACATTGACCGGACCTACCGAGGACACGCTCTCCGCTGCCGCGCCCGTACCGCCAGGTTCGATGAACACTGAGATCGATGCCAGCCCATCGGAAAACACCACATGCATGCTCTCGGGATTCTCCGGGGCGGACTGTCGCTTCATGGCTACCACTTTACGAAAGCCGGGCAGCGTAGTGCGGAAACTCCAGCCCATGTCGTCCGTCCGCATCTCGGTGGCCCTTACCTGCTGCACCCGTACATGTTCGCTATCGAAGCGTGGTTTCAGTGCCTCGTGTTCGAGTTGGCCGCCAATCTTGACCTGCGTAAACGCGAAGGATTCCAGCGTCTCGCCGCGTTCGCCGATCAAGGTCGCCTTCAGCAACAAGCCGCTGGCATCATCCATCCAGAATTCATGGCCGTAGCGCAGATCGTCGCGCGGCTCCAACAGCACGGCGCGGCTCTTGACGCCGGCCACCCGACCCAGCCCGCCGCCGCGAATAGCATAGTGCTCCGGTAGGCCACCCAGGCCGGCGGGGAGCAAAACAGGGAATCTACGCCCGCTTGAACGGTTCTCGATGATGACCAGTTTTTCTTCCGGGAAGAAACATTTGACCTCGCTGCCGGCGCGCAACACCTCGCGCGGACTGCCCTCGAGCGCCTCGATGCGCTCGACCTCCTGTCCGTCTTTCAGCGAGTGCGCGATACGCGACGTATCGACCTTGCTCCCGCTGCGATAGACGAAAGTTCCGCTGTAGGTCAGCTGCCGCGAGCCTTGGGCAATCCGTTGCAGCAAAGCCAGACCGTCCTCGGCCAATGCCAGGGTGGGTACCAGACCCGCTGCCAGCCCGCCGGCGATCACCATCAAACCCAGACGCAAGGGGCGCAGCACAGCCATCAACGCCCCTCGCCGGATGCCGCAACAGTGCGGATGTTGCGCGCACCACCGACCATCGGACCGCCCTGCGAATAGGCCTGATGAGCCACCAGATATTCCTGCAAGCGCGGCGTCGTCGATTGCGCAACATTAGCTTGCGGCTTGAGGCGAGCCAGTTCGGTAGCCGCAGCCGGCGCCCCTTCCCCGGCCGGTGCCAGCGCCAGCCAGGCGACCAAGGCAACGCCGGCAGCCGACGCCGCCAACGCCAAGGCCGGCCGCTGCCACTCCATCGCGCGTCGTCGCGCCGGAGCCAATACCGTGGGTTCCTGATCGAGAGCCGACATCACGCGTGCGGCGACGTCAGTCTCCAGCCTCCGCTCGCCGCGCAAGACAGCGCCGATCAACTGGCAATCGCACCATTCACGACGCAACTCCGCGCTGCGATGCAGAGCATCGAGTGCCTCCGCCGTCTCGTGGCCTTCGAGCTCACCGTCCATCAGTGCCGAAATCCGTGTCTTCATGTGTTCACCATCGCTTATCCGGGGCCGCATCCAGCAGCGGCCTCAATTTCGCTGAAATCGCGTCGCGTGCGCGGAAAATTCTCGAACGTACCGTTCCAATCGGGCAATCCATCACTTGCGCAATTTCCTCATACGACAAGCCTTCTATTTCACGTAGCGTAATCGCGGTGCGCAACTCCTCTGGCAGCGCTTCCATTGCAGCGTTCACCGTCTGGCCGATCTGCTTCGTCATCAACAATCGTTCAGGGGTATCCGTGTCGCGCAGCAGTTCAGCCTCGTCATAACCTTCCGCCTCCTCGTTATCCACCCCGGTGGTCGCCGAAGCACGCCGGCCATGAGACATCAGCCAGTTTTTTGCGGTGTTGACGCCGATCCGGTACAGCCAGGTATAGAAGGCACTGTCGTTGCGAAATCCCGGCAAGGCACGGTAAGCTCGAATAAAACTGTCCTGAACAATATCCTCCACCTCGGCCGAGTCGCGCACCATGCGCGAAATCAGACGCGCGAGCTTGCGCTGGTACTTGGCAACCAGCAGACCGAACGCCTGCTTGTCGCCCGCCTGCACCCGCTCGACCAGGATCCGGTCTGCTTCGCGATCTCCCATGGGCCTTGTTGTCTATTCTCGCCAGATGAAAAAAATGCACGGCCAACCATTGACCGCAAGCGAGTATAACAAGCCACTCTGCCCACATTCCTCACTGTTCCGACCGGCCCAACGTCCAATACGCAGCCGTTGCCGACAGTGACCGGAGCCTATACAAATAGTTCCACACTCCGAGCAGTGATATAGTCCCGCCCCATGAATCCGGCCGCCATTCAACATTTCGACGTCCTCATCATCGGCAGCGGCCTTGCAGGCCAGTCGCTGGCCCTGAGGCTCGCGGACACGCGCCGGGTGGCGCTGGTCACCAAGAAGACCCTGGAGGATTCTGCCTCCGCCTGGGCGCAAGGCGGTATCGCCGCAGTGCTCGACCCCGCCGACAGCATTGAGGCCCATGTCAATGACACGTTTACCGCAGGGGCCGGCTTGTGCGATCCCACAGCGACCCGCTTTGTCGTCGAACACGGCCGCGAGGCCATCGAGTGGCTGATTGCGCGCGGGGTTCCGTTTACCCCCGACGACTCCCCGCTGGGTTTCCATCTGACGCGCGAAGGCGGCCACGGTCAGCGCCGCATCATCCATGCTGCCGATGCAACGGGTACCGCCGTACAGCAGACCTTGACCGAGCAGGTCAAGAACCATCCCAACATCACCATCCTGGAACGGCATATTGCGGTCGACCTGATCACCGCGGCCAAGCTCGGTCTGCCGCGCAATCGCTGCCTGGGCGCCTATGTACTGGATATCGCCCGCGACCGCGTGCTGACGCTGGGTGCCAGCCATACTGCATTGGCCACGGGGGGGGCCGGCAAGGTCTATCTCTACACCACCAATCCCGACACCGCCACGGGTGACGGCGTAGCCATGGCCTGGCGTGCCGGTTGCCGGGTGGCGAACATGGAGTTCATCCAGTTTCATCCAACCTGCCTGTATCACCCGCATGCCAAGTCTTTCCTGATTTCAGAGGCTCTGCGCGGCGAAGGCGGCCTGTTGCGCCTGCCGGACGGCACACGCTTCATGCCCGGACACGACAGTCGTGCCGAACTGGCACCGCGCGACATCGTCGCCCGGGCGATCGACTTCGAGATGAAGCGTCATGGCCTCGACTGCGTCTTCCTCGACATGACGCACAAGTCGGCCGACTTCCTCCGCGATCATTTCCCGACCATTCTGGCGCGTTGCTTGCAGTTGGGCATCGATATCACCCGCGAGCCGATTCCGGTGGTGCCTGCCGCGCACTACACCTGCGGCGGCGTGGTGACCGACCTGGCGGCGCGCACCGACCTGAGCGGACTCTATGCGCTGGGCGAAACCAGTTTCACCGGGCTGCACGGCGCCAATCGCCTGGCCTCGAATTCGCTGCTCGAATGCGTGGTTTTTTCTGCCTCTGCGGCTCAGGACATCCTCGCCGCGCCGGTGGAACCCCTGCCCCATCTGCCGCAATGGGACGAAAGCCGGGTGCGGGATGCCGACGAAGAAATCGTCATTTCCCACAACTGGGCCGAACTGCGCCGCTTCATGTGGGACTATGTCGGCATCGTGCGCACAAACAAGCGGCTGGAGCGCGCACTGCATCGCATCCGCCTGCTGGAAAGGGAAATCGACGAGTACTACGCGAACTACCGCGTCGGCAACGACCTCATCGAATTGCGCAACCTGGTGCTGACGGCACACTTGATCGTGAAAAGCGCCCAGCGCCGTCACGAAAGCCGCGGCCTGCACTTCAGTCGCGACTATCCCGACACCTTGCCACGCGCGCTGGAAACCGTACTGCACCCGCGCCAGACCTGAAGCCGCGATGCATCAGGCCGGATGTGTCGCGTTCGAACGCCAGCGCAACCAGAGCCGCAACTGACGGAAATCGTCCGCAGCAAGACTGTCGGCCAGCACGGTCAGCGCTCGCCAGCGGCCTTGCTGGCGATACAGCAACACCACCAGGAACGACAAGACAACCGAGTGCGGGTGCACGGCGGCCTCGCTCGCCGTTCCGTCAGCGCCGACTGTCTCCAGACGGCCGTCGCCGCGCAAGATCAAACTCGCGACCGGCTCCGTCCTGCGCGCAAGCGCCAGCGAAGCCCCGACCAGGATCAGCAGAACGGCCACCAACCATGGCGGAATGGTGGCCGCCAGGACGGCGCCGGCGGCCACGCCGTGAGCGATCGCCTGCACCAGCCGCAGACGCCGCGAGGGTTTGAGGAAAACAGACACGGAGGCGACCGGCTTCATCGCCCCACATGCCTATATGCGACGGAATACCAATGAACCGTTGGTGCCGCCAAAGCCGAAGTTGTTCTTCAGCGCCACGTCGATCTTCATGGACCGCGCGGTATTGGCGCAGTAATCCAGGTCGCACTCCGGATCCTGGTTGAAGATGTTGATGGTCGGTGGCGATATCTGGTGATGCACGGCGAGTACCGTGAACACGGACTCGAGGCCGCCAGCACCGCCCAGCAAATGGCCGGTCATCGACTTGGTCGAATTCACCACCAACTTCTTTGCCGCATCGGCGCCGAAAGCCAGCTTGATGGCTTCGGTCTCGTTCTTGTCACCCAGGGGCGTCGAAGTGCCGTGGGCATTTACATATTGCACCTGATCAGCATTGACGCCGGCATTCTTCAGCGCGTTCACCATGCTGCGCCGCGGCCCGTCGGTGTCCGGCGCCGTCATGTGGAAGGCGTCGCCACTCATGCCGAAACCGGACAGCTCGGCGTAGATTCTTGCGCCGCGCGCCCTGGCGTGCTCATATTCTTCCAGCACCATGACGCCGGAGCCTTCGCCGAGCACGAAGCCATCGCGATCCTTGTCCCAGGGACGACTCGCCGTCGCCGGATCGTCGTTGCGGGTAGACAGGGCCTTGGCCGAACCGAAGCCACCCACCGCCAACGGCGTGGTCGTGGCTTCGGCACCGCCGCAGACCATCACGTCGGCATCGCCATACTCGATCATCCGCGCACTGATGCCAATTGCATGGAGGCCCGTGGTACAGGCCGTCACCACCGCGATATTCGGCCCCTTCAGACCCAGCATGATCGAGAGGTTGCCCGAGATCATGTTGATGATGGTGCCGGGGATAAAGAAGGGCGAAATCTTGCGCGGACCACCGGCCACATAGTCGCTGTGCGTTTCCTCGATCATCGGCAGGCCGCCGATGCCGGAACCGATGTTCACCCCTATCCTGTCGGCATTTTCGCCATTGACCACGATCCCTGAATCGCGGAAAGCCTGGATACCGGCCGCCATGCCGAAATGGATGAAAGTATCCATACGCCGGGCTTCCTTGGCGGACAGATAGGCGGCGACATCAAAGCCCTTGACCTCACCCGCGATGCGCGCCGGAAAGGCGGATGCATCGAAGCGGGTGATCGGCCCAATGCCGCTCTTGCCGGCAATCAGGTTGTCCCAGGCTTCGGGAACGCTATTGCCAACCGGCGAGACAAGGCCCAGACCGGTGACGACCACACGGCGTCGCGACACGATGAACTCCGAAAAAAATTGGAACCGCTACGAATTACTTCTTGAGATTGGCGTTGACGTAGTCAATCGCCTGCTGCACGGTGGTGATCTTCTCCGCGTCTTCGTCAGGAATCTCGCACTCGAACTCTTCTTCCAGCGCCATCACCAATTCAACCGTGTCGAGCGAATCGGCACCGAGATCGTCCACGAAGTTGGATTCATTCTTGATGTCAGCTTCATTGACGCCCAGTTGCTCGGCGACGATCTTCTTGACGCGTTGTTCGATGTTATCCATCTTGAAACTCCTTCCCTATAGTGTTCGGGTGGTAAAAACTTCGTTATTTTAACAAAAACGCCGGCCCCCTCGCGGGTTCTACATCCGGTCAAGCCATGTACATGCCGCCATTGACATTCAATGTCGTGCCGGTGATGTATCCCGCACGCTTCGATGCTAGAAACGCCACCGTCGCGGCGATTTCGTCCGGCTGTCCGAGGCGCCCGAGCGGAATTTTTCCGAGCAGCGCATCGCGTTGCGCGTCGGGCAGCGCGCGAGTCATGTCGGTATCGATGAATCCGGGCGCAACGCAGTTGACCGTAATGTTGCGACTGCCCAGTTCCTGCGCCAGCGCACGGCTCATGCCGGCCACCCCGGCCTTGGCCGCCGCGTAATTGGCCTGGCCCGGATTGCCAGCCTCGCCGACCACCGAAGTGATGTTGATGATGCGCCCGAAGCGCGCCTTCATCATGCCGCGCATGACCAGCTTGGACAAGCGGAACACCGCCTTGAGGTTGGTCTCGATGACGAGGTCCCATTCATCGTCCTTCATGCGCATGGCGAGATTGTCGCGCGTGATGCCGGCGTTATTCACCAACACCGAAACCGGACCGAACTTCTTTTCGATCTCGCCGATCAGCGCGTCGCAGGCCGCCGCGTCGGTGACATTCGCCGCCGCACCCCAGCCAGCCATGCCGCCGGCATCGAGCGCTTTCTGGATTTCCGTCGCCCCCGCCTCGGTGGTCGCGGTACCGATCACCGTCGCGCCCTGCGCGCCGAGTTCGAGCGCGATGGCACGGCCCAGACCGCGTGAGGCGCCTGTCACCAATGCAATCTGTCCCGTCAAGTCAGTCATATCAAGCTCCCTTTACCGTCGCCAGCGCCGCATCGACGCCGGCCAGGTCATTCATGGCGCCGACGCCGAGCCCATCCACGCAGCGCTTGACCAGTCCGGACAAGACCTTGCCCGGACCGCATTCGAAAACATGGCTGAGGCCGGCGGCCTGCATCGCCTGCATGGTCTCGACCCAGCGCACCGGCGCAGCCGCCTGGCGCACCAGCGCAGCGGCGATCGCGATCGGATCGGAAAGCTGGGCCACATCGACGTTGTTGATCACCGGAATCTGTGGCGTCGCCAAATTCAACTCTGCCAGACGCGCCTTGAGCGCTTCCGCCGCCGGCTGCATCAGCGAACAGTGGAAAGGCGCCGATACCGGCAGCATCAGGGCCCGTTTGGCTCCCTTCGTCTTGACCAGTTCGGCCGCGCGCTCGACCGCCGCCTTGTGACCGGCAATGACCGTCTGCTTCGGCTCATTGAAGTTTACCGCCTGCACCACCTGGCCTTGCGCAGCCTCGGTACAGGCCTCGATCACGGCTGCGGCATCGAGTCCCATGACCGCCGCCATGGCGCCTTCACCGGCCGGCACCGCCGCCTGCATCGCCTTGGCGCGCAGTTCCACCAGCGGCACCGCATCCTTCAATTGCAGCACTCCCGCAGCCACCAGCGCCGAATACTCGCCAAGACTGTGCCCTGCCATCAGCGTGGACTGCGGGCCGCCTTTTTCGATCCAGAGGCGATACACGGCGATGCCGGCGGTGAGCATCAGCGGTTGGGTATTGACGGTCTGGTTGAGCGCATCCGCCGGGCCGTCGGCAACCAGTCGCCACAAGTCGCGCCCCAATGCGGAAGAAGCTTCGTTGAATGTGGCGCGGATTACGGGTGCATCGCCATAGGCCGCCATCATGCCCAGCGATTGCGAACCTTGTCCCGGGAACACAAGTGCAAATTTCATTTCGATGCTTTCCAGTTCAAAACCTGAGCAGGGTGGCGCCCCAGGTGAAGCCGCCACCGACGCCTTCCAGCAGCAGATGTTGGCCGCGCTGAATTTGGCCGGAACGCACCGATTCGTCGAGCGCCAGCGGAATCGACGCCGCGGAAGTATTGCCGTGACGGTCCACGGTGACGATGCATCTTTCCGGCGGAACATGGAGCCGTTTCGCCGTAGCCTGCAGGATGCGTACATTGGCCTGGTGCGGGATCAGCCAGTCCACCTGCCCCGCCGTCATGTCGGCCGCCGCCAGCACTTCGTGCGCAACATCTGCCAGCACCTTGACGGCGAACCTGAACACCGCCTGCCCATCCATGCGCAGGAAGGGATCGCCGGTGACGACGCCGCCGCAAAGCTGGCCCGGCACCGACAGAATGCCGTGATGGCTGCCATCCGCGTGGAACGCGCTGGCCAGCAGGCCGGGTTGGTCGGACGCCTCCAGCACCACGGCACCGGCGCCATCGCCAAACAGCACGCAGGTGCCGCGATCCTTCCAGTCGAGAATGCGTGAAAAAACCTCGGCGCCGACCACCAGGGCACACTTGTGCGAACCGGAACCGATGAACTTTTCCGCAATCGTCAGCGCATAGACGAAACCGCTGCAAACGGCCTGCACGTCGAAGGCCGGCGCACCGTTGGTGATGCCGAGCTTGCTTTGCAGCAAGGCCGCCGCGCTGGGAAACACATAGTCAGGCGTCGAGGTCGCAACGATGATGAGGTCGACCTCCTCGGGCTTGCGTCCGGCGGCGTCCAGCGCGCGCCGACTGGCCTCCAGCGCCAGGTCGCTGCTGGTGACGCCGGGCGCCGCCAGATGGCGGCTGCGGATACCGGTGCGTTCGACGATCCACTCGTCGGAGGAGTCGAGTCCATGTGCAGCGATCAGGCTTGCATTGCTGACGGGGTCGCCGGGCAGGTAGCTGCCGGTACCGCCGACACGTGTATGAATCTTCACTGGACCTCCATCAATCGCAGAGAGTCGGCGCTGGCGCGCTCGGCGTACCGGGGATTCCGCTTCGCGGGCCGGCAACGGCGGCCATGCGCGCGGCGATGGTTTCCGGCAAACGCTGGCGCGCCTCCTCGGCGGCCTTCTCCAGCGCATAACGAAAAGCCAGTTGATCCGCCGAACCGTGGCTCTTGACCACGATGCCCTTGAGGCCCAGCAGGCTCGCGCCGTTATAGCGACGGGGATCAAAGCGCTGGCGGAAGGATTTCAATACGGGCATCGCCGCCAGGGCCGCCAACTTGGTGACGATATTGCGCGAAAACTCTTCCTTGAGCGCGCCGACGAACATGTGCGCCAGGCCTTCGGCTGCCTTCAGGGTGACATTGCCGACGAAACCATCGCATACCACCACATCCGCCGTGCCCTTGAAGATGTCGTTGCCCTCGACATTGCCGATGAAATTGAGATCGGTGGCACGCAGCAGTTCCGCCGCGCGCTTGACCACCTCATTGCCCTTGATCTCTTCTTCGCCGATATTCAGCAGGCCAACCGAAGGGCGCTCCTTGTGCTCTAGCGCAGAAACCAGCAGCGAGCCCATGATGCCGAACTGCAGCAAATGCTCGGGGCTGCAGTCGACGTTGGCTCCAAGATCGAGTACATAGGTGCTGCCCTGCTGCGACGGCAGGACGGAGCAGATGGCCGGTCGGTCGATTCCAGGCAGGGTCTTCAGCACAAACCGCGACACGGCCATCAAGGCGCCGGTATTGCCGGCGGACACCGCGGCGTTGGCCGTTCCCTCCTTGACCAGATCGACAGCGACACGCATCGAAGAATCCTTCTTGCCGCGCAGGGCGCTGGCTACCGCCTCGTCCATCTCGACCATTTCCGAGGCGTGACGGATCGACAGGCGATTACCGAAGGTCCCCGTCAAAGCCTCCGCCTGCGGACGCAGAACCTCCTCGCGACCGACCAAGATGGCGGCGCAATCGGTGTCATGGCGCAGGAATTCGAATACGGCAGGTAGCGTAACCGACGGACCGTGGTCGCCGCCCATACAATCCACCGCGAGGGTGATCGCCATCGCTGAGTGATCTTCCGGGACTCTTTATGTAAAAACGGCCGGACGCGCATCGCGCATCCGGCCGGTTTCGACAAAGTGGATTATTCGCCCTTGGCCTTCACGACCTTCTTGCCACGATAAACGCCAGACGGCGAGATGTGGTGGCGCAGGTGCACCTCGCCCGTGGTCGGCTCGACGGCCAGCGGCGGGTTGGTCAGAAAGTCATGCGCACGATGCATACCGCGCTTGGAGGGGGATTTCTTGTTTTGTTGTACAGCCATTTCGCTACTCCTTGTTTCAATGCTTCTTAAAAGCGGCCAGCGCCGCAAACGGCGATGATCCAAGTTCACTTGCATTCGCCGAAGGCGACTCGCACTGCTCGTGCCGCGGCGCGATGGGCAGCGCCAAGAGTACCTCGTCCTCAATCAGCGACAATACCGCCAGCGCCTTTTCGGCGTCTATGGCATCCGCCTCGTCATCGACCAGATCGTCGTCCGGCCAATCCTCCCCCGGCCCGATCAATTGCAGCCGGCTCCTGATGCTGAGCGGAAACTTAACTCCACCGAGACAGCGCTGACAACTCAGCACCGGCTCACCTGCGATATCCAGTTGCAACCACGACTTGCCTTCGTCGTCGCGCCATCCTTCCAGCCGAACCGCCAGCAAACCCGCCGTCGTTGCCAACAGATCCGCCAATCGCGGCAACTCGCTCAGACCGACGCTACGCTCCAGCACACCGCCGCTGCGCGCGAACTCAAGGCAGTCTATGATTGGGCAGTCTATGATTGTTCCGGCTATCGAATCTGACAAGGACTGGCGCTCGCGCGACACAAACGGTGAATGCTATCATGCCCAGCCCCTTCCTTTCAAGTCCGAAACATGGTTTGCCGCGTCATCCTTGCATCAACCTCACCCTTTCGCCGCGAGCTTCTGGCTCGCCTGCAGATTCCGTTCGAAACCGCCAAGCCGGACACCGACGAGTCGGCGCTTCCGCAGGAGGCACCGGCGGACACCGCCCGAAGACTCGCCGAGGCCAAGGCCCGCGCCGTGGCGCAACGCTATCCCGACGCGCTCATTATCGGCTCCGACCAAGTGGCGGCACACGGTAGCGAACGCTTTGGCAAACCGGGAAAGCGCGAGAATGCCATCGCCCAATTGCGGCTGATGCGCGGAAAAGAGGTGGTCTTCCATACCGGACTTTGCCTTCTCAACAGCGCCACCGATCGCGCGCAGGTTTGTTGCGTCGATATCCATGTCGGCTTTCGCGACTTTTCCGATGCCGAAATCGAGTCTTACCTGGACAAGGAAGACGCACTCAACTGTGCCGGCAGCGCCAAATCCGAGGGTCTTGGCATTTCCCTGCTGGCCTACCTGCGCGGCGACGATCCCAATGCGCTGGTCGGCCTGCCCTTGATCGCCCTGTGCAACATGCTGCGCGCCGAGGGCGTCGTGCTGCCGTGAACTGAGGGTTCCGTGTCCGGCACACTCTGGCTGCTACCCGTCGCCCTTGGCGACACGCCATGGGAACAATGTCTCCCGGCGGTCACTCGTGAAACCGCCTGTCGGCTGACCCATTTTGTCGCCGAGAACGCCAAGACCGCACGCGCCGAACTCAAGCGCCTCGGCCATCCACTCCCTTTGCGCGACCTGGCCATCGAACAATTGCCCGAGGCGCCGAAGGCCGCCGACGTCGAGCGTCTGCTCGCACCGCTGCGCGAAGGCCACGACCTGGGTCTGATGTCGGAAGCCGGCTGCCCGGCGGTGGCCGATCCCGGCGCCCTACTGGTGCGCCGCGCCCATGAACTGGAGATCGCCGTAAAACCGCTGGTCGGCCCGTCGTCCCTGCTGCTGGCGTTGATGGCCTCCGGTCTCGACGGTCAGCGCTTCGCCTTTCACGGCTACCTCCCTGCGCGCGAACCCGAGCGCAGCCGCCGCATCGCGGAACTGCAGCAGGAATCGGCCCGCCAGAAGCAGACGCAGATTTTCATCGAAACCCCTTACCGCAACCGCGCGCTGTTCGCCGCCCTGCTGCTCAACTGCCGCCCCGCGACGCGCCTTTGCCTGGCAACCGATCTGACGCTGCCGAGCGAACAAATCGCCACGCGCCGCATCGCCGACTGGAAAGCAAGCGCGCCGCCGAATCTGGATAAGCGCCCCACGGTGTTTCTGTTGCTGGCCGACTGACATGCCCGCCCAGGTCAGACTGCATCAAATTCTCGACTGGAACTCGCCGCAACAGAATGCCCGGCTGTGCCAGGAACTGGCCAGCGGACTGTCGCAGCCGCAGGCCCGCATTGCGCCGAAGTTCTTCTACGACCCGCTTGGCTCGCGCCTGTTCGAGGCGATTACCGAACTGCCGGAGTACTACCTGACCCGCAGCGAAGCCGCGATCTTTTCCGCGCATCTGCCGGCGATCCGGAATGCGCTGGGTGCCGGCTTCACCTTCATCGATCTCGGCTGCGGCAGTTGCGGCAAGGCCGGCGCGCTATTTCATGCCGGAGTGCTTCCCGCCCGCTATGTCGCGGTTGATATTTCGGTCGATTTCCTGCGCGACTCGCTGCAGCACCTGCAACGCGAATTGCCCGCGATCGAGATGGTCGGGGTCGGACTGGACTTCACCGACGAATTGAAGCTGCCCGACGATCTGCCGCCGGAACGGCGCATGTTTTTCTATCCCGGCTCCAGCATCGGCAACTTCGATCCGCCCGAAGCCCGCGAGTTTCTGCGGCGACTGGCCGGCCAGATGGACGCCTCGGGTGGCCTGCTGATCGGCGTCGACCTGATCAAGGACAAGGCACTGCTCGACGCCGCCTACGACGACGCCCTGGGCGTCACGGCAGCCTTCAACCGCAACCTGCTAAGGCACGTCAATGCCCGGCTCGGCGCCGACTTCGAGATCGGCGACTGGCGGCACGTGGCCTTTTACAATGCCGGCGACAAGCGGATCGAAATGTATCTTGAGGCACGTCGCGCGCTCGCCGCTGCCTGGCCGGGTGCCGGCGGCCGTCAGTTCAGGCACTTCGCCGATGGCGAACGGATTCATACCGAAAACTCGTACAAGTATTCGCCCGAGGACTTCTCAGCCCTCCTGGCATCCGCCGGATTTGCCGACATCCGGCTGTGGACCGATCCCCGCGCCTGGTTTGCCCTGTTCTTCGCCCGCAAGGCCGAATAGCAGCTCAGACACCCACGCTCACCCGAGCCGGTCCGGAATCCAGACTTCCGATGACTGCGGCCGCGCCGAAACCTTCGGCGCGAAATATTTCCAGGACCCGGCCGCTGGCGGCGGGCTCGCACGCCACCAGCAGGCCGCCGCTGGTTTGCGGATCGGTCAGCAAGGCGCGCTGCATGGCGCTGATCGACCCATCAAGCACGATATCGTCGCCATAAGCCATCCAATTCCGGGCAGAGGCGCCGGTAATGTAACCGGCCGTAGCCAACCGTTCCACCTCGGCCAGCACAGGAATCTGCGACATGGTCAGCGCTGCCGACAATTTCGCCCCGCGACACACTTCCAGCAAATGTCCCAACAGGCCGAAGCCGGTGATGTCGGTCAGGGCATGTACGCCGTCGAGATTCGCCAGATGCTTGCCGGGAGTGTTGAGTTTGGTGGTGCTGGCAAGCATGGCCTCGTAGCCGGCGGCGTCCAGCGCGCCCTTCTTCAGCGCCGCCGACAGGACGCCGACACCCAGCGGCTTGCCCAGGATCAACACGTCGCCAGGCTGCGCGGCGGCATTGGTCTTCACCCTGTCGGGATGCACCAGGCCCATCACCACCAGGCCATAGATGGGCTCCACCGAGTCGATCGTGTGACCGCCGGCGATCGGGATGCCGGCCGCGGCGCAGACGCTTTCGCCGCCCTCCAATATCTTGCCGATGACCTCCAGCGGCAGTTTGTCGATCGGCATGCCGACCAGGGCCAAGGCCATGATCGGCGTGCCGCCCATGGCATACACGTCGCTGATCGCATTGGTGGCGGCGATCCGGCCGAAGTCGTAGGGGTCGTCCACGATCGGCATGAAGAAATCGGTGGTGGCAATCAGCGCCTGCTGATCGTTGAGGCGGTACACGGCCGCGTCGTCGCTGGTTTCAATGCCGACCATCAGTTCCTTCGGCACCGGCCAGCCGCGCGCGCTACGCAGGATTTCGGACAACACGCCGGGAGCGATCTTGCAGCCGCAACCGCCACCATGGCTGAAAGATGTCAGTCGGATCGGGTTGCCTGACAGTTTGCCTGAATTCATCGTTCCGATTACCTTGTCATTTCAAGAAGACTACAAACGGCCGCGCACTCACGCGCCGGGGAAAACGAGGATACCCGCTCGGCGCAGCGTGCGGCCAAGAGCGCGTAATAGCCAGGATCGCGCGCCGCAGTGGCGATCAATTCCGCCAGTCGCGCCGCGTCGCCGACGGGAAACCAGCCGGGATAGTCGGCGCCAAGCATACCGCGATTGCCGGAGATATCGCTGCCCAGGACCGGCACGCCGCTGTTTACGGCCTCGATCAACACGTTTGCCCCTCCTTCCATCAGCGACGGCAACAGCAGCAGGTGGCAACGCTTGATGCGCTGGCGGGTCGCCGCTTTCGCCAAGGCCCCCAGGTAGCAGTAGCGATCGTCCCTTGCGCCAAGCGCAGCGACTTGCGCGGCGAGCCCGGGATCAAGCGCCGCGCCGATGTGGAACAGACGCACAGGAATATCGTGGGGCAGGCACAAGAGCGCGCGCACCGCGGTGACCGGATCCTTTTCCGGCCGCTGATGCCCTACCAGCGCCAGATCGAAGTAACGCCGGCTGCGCCGGCCAGGCTTCAAAAGTCGCGCCGACTGATAGATCACCACTGCCTTGGCCGCCTGGTCGCTCGACAACTCGCGCAGTCCCTCTTCCTGCAGCACGATCAGACGACTTGCCAACGTCAGCGAGCGCTGTGCCTGCGGGTTCTCGCGAATGTCGCGGTAGAGATCGGTCCCGGTCAGGACCAGTACCAAGGGACGTTGCGGATAGCGTGCGGCGAAGCTCGCGATGGAATCAGCCGAGCGACGCGCATGCAGGGCGATCATCAGCGCATCGTCGGCGCCGCTCCATTCGCGCTCGATGCGCACTCGCGCCTGAGGCGCCAGGCAGCGCGCCCATCGGTGCGCCGTATGCCAATTGCCGTTGTTGGCACTGGCCAGCGCCGGGCTGATAATGGCAACGGAGGGAGGGGAAGTTATGGCCACGCCTGATCTGAGAACTGCCGACAAAACGCCGCTCGCCGATGCGATGCGGGATGGGCGCGATTATACGATCAGGCTGCTTGACCAATGGGCGGCGTGGCATGACACCGTCAGCGTCGAAGGCGTCCCTTCGCCCGCCCCGCAACGGGTTCCTCTGCTCGCGATCATCAATCCGCCGTTGTGGGAACTCGGCCATGTCGCCTGGTTCATGGAGTACTGGTGCCAACGTTATCGAGGGCAGGCGGCGGCACCCCGTCCCTCCGTGCTGCGTGATGCCGACCGCTGGTACGACTCGGTCCATGTACCGCACGACAGTCGCTGGCAACTCGATCTGCCCGGCTGGAAGGCAACCCGTGACTATCTCGAAAACACCCTCGATGCGGCTCTCGAAGCTTTGCACCGCCTGCCGGAAACCGAGCCCGCGCTCTACTTCCATCGACTCGCCCTGTTCCATGAGGACATGCATTACGAGGCCTTCGGCTACACCCGGCAGACCCTGGCCTGGCCTGCTGCGGACGGCCTCGAAGACCTGCCGCCGCCAAACGACATCGAACTGGCGGGAGGGGAGTTTCTGCTGGGCAGCTCACCGAACGGCAAAGGCTTCGTTTTCGACAATGAAAAGTGGGCTCATCCGCAGCGCGTCGACAGTTTCGCGATTGCTGCCGCTCCGGTAAGGAATGCGGACTATCTGAAATTCGTCGAAGACGATGGCTACCGGCAACCGCAATGGTGGTCGCAAGACGGCCGGGCCTGGCTCGCCGCCAGCGGCCAAACCATGCCCCGCTACTGGCGCAGGAAGGAAGGGATCTGGCAGCAGCGGCGGTTCAACAACTGGATTGCCCTGGCACCCGGGCAGCCGCTGATTCACGTTACTGCGCATGAAGCCGAAGCCTGGTGTCGCTGGGCCGGACGGCGCCTGCCCAGCGAAACGGAGTGGGAATACGCCGCGCTCAAGGCCGGCAATTTCGCCTGGGGTAGCCAGGTCTGGGAATGGACCGCCAGCGCCTTCGCGCCCTATCCCGGCTTCAGCCCCGACCCCTACGCCGAATACGCCGCGCCGTTTTTCCACACCCACCGCAGCGTGCGCGGCGGCTCGTTCGCCACCCGCCAGCGCATGCGCAATCCACGCTATCGCAACTACTACGAACCGCAGCGCGACGACATATTCGTCGGCTTCCGCAGTTGCAGGGCCGAATAGCGGCTCACAGACGTTGCAGCGCAAACAACGCCAGGAAGCCGCAGCCGATGGTCAGCAAGGTGTTGCGCCACAGGGCAGCGACGAAGATAGCCACCAGGCCGGCCCACAAGCGCGGATTGTCGCCGCCGAGAATCAGTTCGCCCTGCACCAACAGAAGTTCCGGCGCCGTCAGCGCCGTCAGCGCCGCGACGGGCACGAAGGGCAGCAGGCGACGAAACCACGGCGGAGGCTGGTAGTGGCCTTCTGCGGCGATAAACGAGTAGCGGATGCCGAAGGTAAGGCCGCCGCAGGCCAGCATCAGCCACCAGAGATTCATTTCGCCGTCCTTGTCAGCGCCGCCCCGACCACCAAGCCGGCCAGCGCCGCGATGAACAAGCCAACCTTGTACGGCAACGCGGCCAGGGCGACCGCCGCCGCTCCTGCAACAAGGGCGGCGACAAACAGCGCGCGGCTGTCGACCATCGGCACCACGATCGCGATGAAGGTCAGCGGCAACGCAAAATCCAGCCCCAGATTCGAAGGCAATTGCGCGCCGATCAGCACCCCCGCCAGCGTCGCCACCTGCCAGCCGGCCCAGAGGCCGAAGCCCGAGCCGAACAGGATCCAGTGCCCCGCCGACGACCGCGACGGAGGCGCCGCAGCCAACAGATGCGGGATCGCCGCCGCATAGGCTTCGTCGGTCAGCAGATAAGCCAGCAGGAGTTTCCAGCGCCGCGGCAGGTGCGCCAGAACGGGCGCCACCGAGGCGCTGTAGAGGGCGTGGCGCAGGTTGACCAATCCCACCGCGCCCGCGGTGAGCAGCAGGGGCGCACCGGCACCGACCAATTGCGCCAGCAGAAACTGCGCGGAACCGGCGAAGACGATCGACGACATCGCCATCGCCGCCAGGGGCGGGATGCCGCTTTGCAGCGCCACCACGCCGTAGATCACACCGAACGGGGCGACGCCCAGCAACAGCGGCATGACCGAGCGCAGGCCCAGCGAAAACGCCTGCAGCCGGTTCATGGCTTGCCGCCGGACTGCCCCAAGGCAGCCGCTCCAGGACTCTGCGCGCGCAGCGAACCGTGGTCCCGACTTGTGTCGGAAATGAGGACGGGGAATATGCCGTTCATTTGCGCGCCGGCAGATTGACCAGCACGATACCCCCCACTACCATCGCCGCGGCGACAAAAAAGTGCAGGCTGGGCTGGTCGCCCATCAGGGCCATGCCGAAGCCGACGCCGAACAAGGGCGTCAGGAAGGAAAACACCAGCAGGCGACCCGCCAGATAGCGTGTCAGCAACCAGAACCACGCCAGGTAGCTGATGAAGGCCACGATCACGATCTGATAGGCCATCGCCCAGAGAGTCGGCGCTGACAGCACGCCGATGCCGCGCTCGCCAAGCAGCCAGGAGAGCGGAAACATGACAGCGGCCGAGACCACCAGCTGATACAGCAGCACTTTGGTCGCCGTCACTTGCGCCAGCTTCGTGGCCCGGATCAAGACCGTCGTCGCCGCCCAGAACAGCGCGGCGAGCACGCCGAAGGCGTCGCCCAGCAGGCTGCCGCCCGACGCCTGGTCGATGAAAGCCAAGACCAGGCCGGCGAATGCCAGCAGCACGCCCACCGCCTGCCGCCATCCCATGCGTTCGCCGGGCACGAAGAAGTGCAGGCCGAGTACCGTAAAGCACGGCGCGGTGTAAAGGAACACCACCATGCGCGACACCGTGGTGTGATCGACGCCGACGAAAATGAAGACGAATTCGAGGCCGAACAGAAACCCGGCGAGCAAGCCCGGCCGCAGCGACCGGTCGTGAGCGAACAGGGTCATCCCGCGCCAACGCGCCCAGGCGTAAACGAGGACAGCGCCAAGACCGGAGCGCAACCCGGCCTGCATGACCGGGCTGATTTCGGCGACGGCAAGTTTCATCGCCACCTGCTGCATGCCCCAGATGGCGCACAACAGCACCATCAGGGCAAAGGCCGCCGGACCGGGAGCGCTACGGGCGTTCATGCCGACCCCAATGGCGGCAACTGGTGGCGTCGCCGCGCCTCGTTGCAGGCTTCGTCGCCGCGGCCAACGGCGGCCAGCGGCGCGAACTCGCGACAGGCGTCCGGACGAAACTCGTAAATGGCGCAGGACACCGCCTCGCCGATGCGCCCGCGCAAAGCCACGCAGCGCCGCGGCGCGGTCGCCGTGCCGCGCATGCACGCCAGTTGCCCGGCGACCGATTCGACCAGCCCTGCCGGCACGCGGCCCCCCGACACATCATCGACTTCTTCGATATGAAACGAGACGCGGAAAGTGGCGCAACAGGCTCCGCAACTCTGGCAGTGGCTCACGGCGAACTACAGCAGAAAACGCCCCAGCCACCACGCAACGGCGGCAATCAGGGCACTCGCCGGGATGGTCAACACCCAGGCCCAGACGATGCCGCCGGCCACGCCCCAGCGTACGTTGCTGGGCCCCTTGGAAGCCCCGACACCGACGATGGCGCCGGTAATCGTATGCGTAGTGGACACCGGTATCCCCAGCCCGGTGGCCAGGAACAGCGTGATGGCGCCTCCTGTCTCGGCACAGAAACCGCCCACCGGCCGCAACTTGGTGATGCGCTGGCCCATGGTCTTGACGATGCGCCAGCCGCCGAACATCGTGCCCAGGCCCATCGCTGAATAGCAGGAGAAAATCACCCAGGTCGGCACGGATTCGCCGGTCTTGGAAATGCCGGCGGCAATCAACAGCATCCAGATGATGCCGATGGTCTTTTGCGCATCGTTGCCGCCGTGGCCCAGGCTGTAGGCCGCCGCGGACAGCAACTGCAGACGGCGGAAGCTCTTGTCCACTCTGCGCGGCGTACTTCGATTGCATAACCAGGACACCGCCACCATCATCGTGCCGCCGAGGATGAAGCCGAGCAAGGGTGCAATCAGGATGAAGGCAACCACCTTGCCGATCCCGGCCCAGACCAGGGAACCGGTACCGGCCTTGGCCATCGCGGCGCCGGCCAGGCCGCCGATCAGGGCATGGGACGAACTGGACGGAATACCGTAATACCAAGTGATGATGTTCCAGGCGATGGCCCCGATCAGCGCACCGAACACCACGTAGTGGTCGACGATGTTCGGATCGATGGTGCCCTTGCCGATCGTGGTGGCGACCTTGAGCTGGAACACCATGACGGCCACGACGTTGAAGAATGCCGCCCAGGCCACTGCCTGCTGCGGCTTCAGGACGCCGGTGGAAACGATGGTAGCGATGGAATTGGCGGCATCGTGGAAGCCGTTCATGAAGTCGAACGCGAGCGCCAGCAGCACCAGCACCACGATCACCGTCAGACTCATCTCGACCGCATGCATGACGGTCGCTCAGGAATTCTCGAGGATGATGCCCTCGATGATATTGGCAACGTCCTCGCAACGATCGGTCACCGACTCCAGCAACTCGTAAATGCCTTTCATCTTGATCAGCTGGCGCACGTCCGCCTCTTCGCGGAACAGCTTGGTAATGCCGGTGCGCATGGCGCGGTCGGCATCGGATTCGAGCTGGTCGATCTCGCGGCACAGCTTGAGCATGCCCGGTGCGTTATCCATCTTGTTGAGCAGGATCACGGCGGAACGGACCCGTTCGCAACTGGAAGCAACGATGTCCGAAAGCTGCCTGGCTTCAGGCGTCAACTGGCGTATGTCGTAGAGATACATCGCCTCGGCGAAATCCTGGATCAGGTCGAGGATGTCGTCCATGCGCATGATCAACTGGTGAATCTCGTCGCGATCCAGCGGCGTATTGAACGAGGTATGCAGCAGCGCAATGGTTTCGTGGGTGATCTTGTCGGCCCCGGTCTCGATTTCGTCGATGGCCTGCACATGCTGCGCCAGCACGTCGGGCCCCTTGCCCAGGTCATCCACCAAGGCCACCAGTTGCCGCCCGCCCTTGACGACCAGGTCGGCGTGGGCATTGAACAAATCGAAGAACTTGGCCTCTCTGGGCATCAATTTCGAGAACATCGGGTTCCACCGCTGGCAAAAAAACAGGCGGAGTTTATCAGCTTCCGGTAACAAGCCCCGCGTCTTGGCAACTGTTAGAATTCCACCTCGCCGCTCCTGCCGGCACATTCTTTCGGCCTCAATCTTCAATGAAACGCAACCGCCTTCCGCGCCGCGCCCGCCAGACGCCGGACTCCGAACTTCTGACGCGCCTGGCTACGCGACTCAGCCAGTCATCCAACCGAATTGAGGATGCCTATTGGGAAGCCCGCCTGGCCGCTCACATAGACCGCCTGCTGGCCAGCGACGCCGAGGAAACCCTGATCGCCGTACTCGACCAACTCTACAGCGGCGGCTCGCGTGCCTATGACGAACTGGCCGACATGGTCGAGTCCTGCGCCGAAACGCGCCGCGCCGAGACGGCCGGCGAACTCGACGTGGTGATGATCGCGGCCCCCCTGCTGGCCTGGTCGCGCTTCCAGATTCCCTCAGGCGGAATTCCGCCGGCGCAAATGGACGCGCTGCGGGTGCAATTGCAGGCACATGTGCTGGCCGCCGATGCCAAACTCGGCCTCGCCGACGTGCTCTACAGTCCCGACCAGTTGCCGCAAAACTACGTCGCCACGGCGCAACTGGCGGAAAAGCTGGCCAAGGCCGCGATCCATGGCCGCAACCTGAAGGTCGACCCGGCGCAACTTGCCGAAACCATGAGCTTCCTCTCCGATACCCGCTATCTGATCGGCGCGGTCGCCGCACCGCGCGGCGCGGCGCTATTCCGCTGGCAGGAGGACGATGGCGATCCCGCAGAGTCCTTCCGCCAATGGGCGCAACAGGGTGGCGACGCGTTGCGCCCCTTGCTGCCCGCCTGCGCCCTCGAGTTCCTGCCGGTGCTGGCCTACCATGCCGCGGTGCGCGATGCCGACCGCGCCTCGCGCCCCTGGTCGCTGCGCGCCGCCGTGGCCTTTCTGCAAACCGTGCTGAATCGCCCGGCAGCTGAGCTGCGCGCCGTGGTGGCTCCATTCCACGATCGCCAGCTCGAGGAATTCCGTATCGGCTTCACCCAGGCCGGCAGCAGCGACGTGGTGCATGGCGTGGTCTGGCCGCTGCTGGAGCACGAGGACGAAAACAACGACGCCCCGGCGCAGATCGAAGCCACGCTGCACGAGGCCGGCGTCGCCAGCGTGTTGTTGCTCGACCAGCGCTTCCCGCTGGAATTCTGCGACGACTGCGGCGCCCCGCTCTATCCGAATCCCGAGGGCGAACCGATGCATGCGGAACTGCCCGAAGAGCAGGCCGAAACCGCTCCGCGGCACTTGCACTGAACGTCAAGAGTCGGCGCCGGCGCGACGCCGACGGCGATTATTGAAACCGGTAAGGCGTCGTCTCCAGCCCCGGATCGCGGCCCGCCGCCAGATCCGCCAGCAACTTCGCCGACCCGCACGCCAGGGTCCAGCCCAGCGTGCCGTGACCGGTGTTGAGCCACAAGCCGGCCAGCCCGGCGGCAGCCATGTCGCCGATGACAGGTACATTGCCCGGGGTGGCGGGCCGCAGCCCGGCCCAGTAGTCGACCTGCGTCACCGCCTCCAGCGCCGGGAATATCTCCCGGGTGCGCCGCAACAGCGCCGCGCAGCGCGCGGCATTGAGCGACACGTCGTAGCCGTTGAACTCCGCCGTGCCGGCGACGCGCAAGGCTTGCCCCAGGCGCGAGATGACGATCTTGTGGCCGTCGTCGGTGAGGCTGACCGACGGCGCCGTCACGCCGTCGGTCAGGGCCAGCGTCGCGGAATAACCTTTGGCCGGATAGACCGGCAGGCTCACGCCCAGCGGCCGCAGCAGCAGCGGCGAATAGCTGCCCAGGGCCAACACGGTGATATCGGCGCGCAGGAGTTCGCCCGACGCCAGACGTATGCCGGCCAGGCGGCCGCCATCGCGCAGCAAGGCGGCCACAGTTTCGCCATGGCGGAAACACACCCCGCGCGCCGTGGCGTGCTGCGCCAAGGCTTGGGTGAAGCGTCGCGCGTCGCCCGATTCGTCGCTTGCCGTGTAGGTACCGCCGACTATGCGGACGCGCGAAGCGGCCAGCGCCGGCTCGATGGCAAGACACTCGGCCGCCGTCTTCGGCACCCGCTCGCAACCGAACTCGCGCATCAGCGCCGCCTGCGGCAGCGCATGCTCGAATTCGCGCGGATCGGTGTAGAAATGCAGGATGCCGCGTTCCAGGTGATCGTATTCGAGCGCCAGGTCCCGCCGCAACGCCTGTAAGGCGGCACGGCTGGCCAGGCCGAGCCGGACGATGGCGCCGACATTGGCGCGCGCCCGCGGCGCCGTGCATTCGCGCAGGAAACGCCAGCCCCAGGCCCATTGCGCCGGATCGGCGCGCAGGCGCCAGAGCAGCGGCGCATCCTCGCGCCCGAGCCATTGGAGGGCCTTCAACGGAGCGCCCGGATTGGCCCAGGGTTCGGCATGGCTGACCGAGATCTGGCCACCGTTGGCGAAACTGGTCTCCTGCGCGGGCTGCGGCTGACGGTCGATCACCGTGACCTCGTGGCCGTCCGCCGCCAGATACCATGCGCTTGTCACACCGACCACGCCGGCCCCGAGCACGGTTATGCGCATCGCCTTGTCCAGAACTTATTCACACGCCGGTTGATCTCAGTCACCATGGAGCGGATTATAGTCAGCGCCCGGAGGCACTCATGAGCAACAAGCCGAAGATCAACAAGACCGAAGCCGAATGGCGCGCACAGCTTACGCCCGCGCAATACCATGTCGTCCGCGAGAAAGGCACGGAAAGAGCCTTCAGCGGGGAATACTGGGACTGCAAGGATCCCGGCACCTATCGCTGCATCGGCTGCGGCGAAGCCTTGTTCGCATCCGCGACGAAGTTCGATTCCGGCTGCGGCTGGCCCAGCTTCACCGCGCCGATCGATGCCGAAAGCATCGCCGAAAATGACGACCGCAGTCATTTCATGCGCCGCACCGAGGTCGTCTGTAGCAAGTGCGGTGCCCACCTCGGACACGTCTTTCCCGACGGCCCGGCGCCGACTGGCCTGCGTTACTGCATAAATTCAGCGTCGCTGAATTTAGCCCCTGACGAGCCCCCCCACCCCCTTCCGCGGGAAGGGAGTAACTGATTTGCTCGCTGCGCTCGATTGGCACCCGGCGTCCGCAGCTTATAATTCAGCCCATGAAATTTCTCTTCGACCTGTTTCCCGTCATCCTCTTCTTCGCCGCCTTCAAGGTGTTCGGCATCTACATCGCCACCGGCGTGGTAATCGCCGCCACGGCGGCACAGATCGGCTGGGTCTGGCATCGCCACGGCAAGGTGGACACCATGCTCTGGGTCAGCCTGGCCTTGGTGGTGGTGTTCGGCGGCGCGACGCTGATCCTGCGCGACGAGACCTTCATCAAGTGGAAGCCGACCGTGCTCTACTGGCTGTTCGCCGCGACCTTGTTCGGCTCCGCCCGGTTTTTTGGCAAGAACCTGATCCGCGCCATGCTTGAGAAACAGGTGGAACTGCCCGAAACACTATGGAGCAGGCTCAATCTCGCCTGGATCGGCTTTTTCGCCATCATGGGAGTGGTCAATCTCTGGGTGGCGTTCAACTTCAGCACCGATACCTGGGTCAGCTTCAAGCTTTTCGGCGGCATGGGCCTGATGCTGGTGTTCATCGTGATCCAGGGCATGGTGCTGGCCAAATACATTCCGGAAGACAAACAGCAAACCGCTCCCCAACCGCCATCCCAAGGACAAAGTTAACCCATGCTTTATGCCATCGTCGGCGAAGACGTGCCGAACAGCCTGGAACAGCGTCTCGCCAGCCGTCCCGCCCATCTCGCCCGTCTGCTCGAACTGGAAGCTGCGGGGCGCATGGTGCTGGGCGGCCCGTTCCCCGCAATCGACAGCCCGGACCCGGGACCCGCCGGCTTTTCCGGCAGCCTGATCGTCGCCGAGTTCGACTCGCTCGCCGCCGCGCAGGCCTGGGCCGATGCCGACCCCTATGTCGCCGCCGGCGTGTATGGCCGCGTCACGGTACGCCCCTTCCGCCAGGTTTTTCCGAAGTCATGAGCGTCATCGATGCCATGCGCGAGAAACTCGGCGTGCTCGATCCGGTCGCCGTCGAGATCATCGATGACTCGGCCAAGCATGCCGGCCATGCAGGCGCCCGCAGCGGCGGCGGCCATTACCGGCTGGCGATCGTCTCGCCGCGCTTCGCCGGTTGCAGGACAATGGAAAGACATCGCTTGGTGTATGATGCGCTCGGCCCGCTGATGAAGCGGGAAATTCACGCACTCAGCATTACCGCCAAAAGCCCGGACGAACACTGACAAGCCCCGCCAGACAAGCCTCGCCACACATCCAGACCATTCAGGAACCAAGATGAATCGTACCCTCCGTCATGCACTCCTGCTCGCCTTCGCCGTATCGGTAAGCGCAGCGCCCGCCTTCGCCCAAAAGAAGGAATCCGCGACATTCGCCACCGTCAATGGCAAGGCCATCCCGAAGGTTCGCGCCGAAGCACTGATCGCGGGTCAAACCGCCCAGGGCCAACCCGACACGCCGGATCTGCGCAAGGCGGTGACGGAAGAACTGGTGCGCCGCGAAGTGCTGACGCAGGAATCGCTCAAGAAGGGCTTCGACAAGAAACCCGAGGTTCAAGGCCAGATGGATCTTGCCCGTCAGGGCGTGCTGATCGGCGCCTATCTCAACGACTACGTGCGGACCCATCCGGTCACCGAGGACCAGATCAAGAAGGAATACGACGAAATCAAGGCCAAGCTCGGCAACAAGGAATACAAGGCCCGCCACATCCTGGTCGAAAAGGAAGACGAAGCCAAGGCGATCATCGAGAAGCTGAAGAAGGGCGAAAAGCTTGAAGCCCTGGCCAAGGACTCCAAGGATCCCGGCTCCAAGGAGCGCGGCGGCGATCTCGGCTGGGCCAATCCCGCCTCCTTCGTCAAACCCTTCTCCGACGCCATGACCAAGCTGGAAAAAGGCAAGTTCACCGAAACCCCGGTGAAGAGCGACTTCGGCTGGCACGTGATCCAGCTCGAAGACACGCGCGAACTCAAGCTGCCGGGCATGGACGAAGCCAAGGGCCAGATCGGCCAGCAACTGACGCAGCGCATGGTGCAGAAACACATCGACGACTTGCGCGCGAAGGCCAAGGTGGAGTAATCCACGAGCCATGAACCGCAATAACCCGGCAACGCACTACACTGGAAAACGCTCATGAAAATCAAAACCGTCATCGCCGCCTGCCTGATTGGACTCACGGCCGTGCCGCTCGTAGCCCAAGCCCAGCAGGCCGGCAACCAACAGCAGCAGGCACTGCCTCCCGCCTTGCTGGCCGCCATCGCGTCAGGCAATGCTGCAGCGGTTGAACGGGCGATTGCCGCCTTGGCAGCGGGAAATCCGGTTCGGGCGGCACAACTGGCGGCGCAAACCATGGCTGCTGCAGAGCGAATGATTGCGACCAACCCTGCTGCTGCTGCTGCGGTCGCTAACGCGGCGATGCGTGTCGCCCAGTCGCCCGCAGTGCAGAGCGCCGCTTCTGCCCAGGTGGCCACCATGTTGTCAGCAGCCTCACGAATCATGGTTGCGCCGGCGGTCATCGCCGCTGCACCCTCTGTCGTCGCCAGCTTGGCAGCGACAACCGTAGCGGTCGCATCAACACCGACAATGGTTGCCGCTGCACCAACCGTATCCGCTGCAGTGGCTACAGCGGCTACCTCCGTTGCTACCAATCCGATCGTTGTGGCCGCCGCGCCCCAAGCAAGCAGTGCGCTCGCCCAGTCGGTTACCACCCTCACCGCGGCCGTCGAAACGCAAACCTCGACTACGCAAATCACGACTACCACCACAACTACGCAAACGCAGACTTCGAACAGTCCTTCCTGAGCATCGCATCGACAAAAGCAAAAACGGGGCTGCGGCCCCGTTTTTCATTGCCGGACGCCGTGTCGCCGGCGCCGACTCCCGGCGCCTCAACCCAGCCAGCGCCGCGCGTTGCGGAACATCTCCAGCCACGGTGCATCCTCGCCCAAGCTCTCCGGTCGCCATGACATCTGCACGCTGCGGAAGGTCCGCTCCGGGTGCGGCATCATGATCGTGAAGCGGCCGTCGGCGGTGGTCACGCCGGCGATGCCGTCGGGCGAGCCGTTGGGATTGAACGGGTAGCTCGTCGCCACGGCGCCGCGATTGTCGATGTAACGCATCGCCACCAGCGTCTTGCCGTTCTGGCCAACGGCGAATTCCGCACGGCCCTCGCCATGGCTGACCACCACGGGCAGTTTCGAACCGGCCATGCCGCCGAGGAAAATCGAATTCGATGCCGGAATCTCCACCATCACCACGCGCGCCTCGAACTGTTCGCTGCGGTTGCGCTGGAAGCTCGGCCAGCCCTGTGCGCCGGGAATGATCGGCGCCAAGTGCGCCATCATCTGGCAGCCGTTGCAGACGCCGAGCGCGAAGCTGTCGGCGCGAACGAAGAAGGCGCTGAACTCGTCGCGCAGTCGGTCGTTGAACAGGACCGACTTGGCCCAGCCCTGACCCGCGCCCAGTACGTCGCCATAGGAGAAACCGCCGCAGGCGGCGAAGCCCTTGAAGTCTGCCAGATGCACGCGACCGCTCTGCAGGTCGGACATGTGCACGTCGTAAGGAGCGAAGCCGGCGCGCTCGAAGGCGGCCGCCATTTCGACATGGCCATTGACCCCCTGCTCGCGCAATATCGCGATCTTCGGCCGGGCGCCGGTCGCGACAAAGGGCGCCGTCGGCGCGGACTTGATTGAAACCGACAGCCCCGGATTTTCGGCGTCGAGCAGCGCATCGAACTCTTCCTGCACGCAGACCGGATCGTCGCGCAGGCCGGCGACCTGGAAGCTGACCTCGCTCCAGGCGCGCTGCAGTTCGCTACGCTTCGCGGCGAACACCGATTTTGCATTGCGCCAGACGCGCACCTCGTCGGCCGTGTTGGTGGTGCCGATGGCATGGCTGCAGGCGCCGAGGCCGGCACCGCGCAGGGTCTGCATTACGGCGCCGCGATCCTCAAGGCGAATCTGCAACACCGCGCCCAGTTCCTCGTTGCACAGCGCCGTGATCACCCGGTCGCGCAGGCGACCGGCGATCTGCGGAAAGCGCTCGCTGCCGTCGACATCGTTCATCAACGGGTCGTAACAAAGCCCGTCGAGGTTCAGCGAGACGCCGACATGCGAGGCGAAGCTCATTTCGCACACGGTCGCCCACAGGCCGCCGTCGGAGCGATCATGGTAAGCGAGTATTTTTCCGTCGCGCTGGAGCGCCTGGATCGCGCCGAAGAAGGCCTTGAGCGACGCGGCATCTGCATCCGGCGGCAGGTCGCCTAATTGCCCCAACCGAGCGCCATAGACTTGCGCCAGCGCCGAGCCGCCGAGCCGATTGCGCCCCTGGCCGAGATCGATCAGCAGCAGTACGGTTTCGCCGACTTCCGCATCGGGCCGCAGTTGCGGCGTCAGCGTGCGCCGTACATCGTCCACCGCGGCAAAGGCGGTGACGATCAGGGATAGCGGCGCGGTCACCTGCTTCGCCACGCCCTGCTCTTCCCACTTCGTGCGCATCGACAGCGAATCCTTGCCAACCGGAATCGAGACGCCGAGCGCCGGGCAGAACTCGATGCCAACGGCCTTGACCGTGTCGAACAGTGCGGCGTCCTCGCTGCCGTGGCCGGCGGCCGCCATCCAGTTGGCCGAGAGCTTGATTTTGCCAATCGCGCCTACATCGGCCGCCGCCAGGTTGGTCAGCGCCTCGCCCACCGCCATGCGGCCCGAGGCCGCCGCGTCGAGCAGGGCCAGCGGGGTGCGCTCGCCCATGGCGAAACACTCGCCGAGAAACGTGTCGTAGCCCATCGCGGTCACCGCCACGTCGGCCACCGGCACCTGCCAGGGGCCGACCATCTGGTCGCGCGCCGTGAAGCCGCCGACGCTGCGATCGCCGATGGTGACCAGGAAATTCTTCGACGCCACTGCCGGCAGGCGCAGCACGCGCAGCGCGGCCTCCTTCAGGTCGATGCCAGTGACATCGAGCGGCGGCATCGCGGCGCGATGGCGGCGCGCATCGCGATGCAGCTTGGGCGCCTTGCCGAGCAGCACTTCCATCGGCATGTCGACCGGCTTGTTGCCGAAATGATCGTCCTTCACCGTGAGCCGGCCGTCATCGGTGGCGACGCCGAGCACCGCGAAGGGACAGCGCTCGCGCTCGCAGAGGGCGCGGAATTCCTCCAGGCGCTGCGGTGCGATGGCCAGCACGTAGCGCTCCTGCGCCTCGTTGCTCCAGATTTCGCGCGGGCTCATGCCCGGTTCCTCGCTGGGAATTGCGCGCAGGTCGAAGGCCGCGCCGCAACCCGCATCGTGGGCGAGTTCCGGCATGGCGTTGGAAATGCCGCCGGCGCCGACGTCGTGGATCGCCAGTATCGGATTGGCGTCGCCCTGCTGCCAGCAGCGATCGATGACTTCCTGCGCGCGGCGCTGGATCTCGGGATTGCCGCGCTGCACCGAGGCGAAATCGAGATCGGCGGTGTTGGCGCCGGTCGCCATCGACGATGCCGCACCGCCGCCGAGGCCGATCAGCATGCCGGGACCGCCCAACTGGATCATCAGGCTGCCGGCCGGGAAGCGGATCTTGAACGCATGGTCGGCGGCGATGTTGCCGAGGCCGCCGGCGATCATGATCGGCTTGTGATAACCGCGCATCTCGCCGCCGAATTCCTGCTCGAAGCTGCGGAAATAGCCCGCCAGATTGGGCCGGCCGAATTCGTTGTTGAAAGCCGCCGCGCCGATCGGCCCCTCGATCATGATGTCGAGCGCCGAGGCGATGCGTTCCGGCTTGCCGTAGTCCGACTCCCATGGCTGCGCGTAGCCCGGAATCTTCAGGTCGGAAACGGAAAAGCCACAGAGGCCGGCCTTGGGCTTCGAACCGCGCCCGGTGGCACCCTCGTCGCGAATCTCGCCGCCCGACCCCGTCGCCGCGCCGGGGAAGGGCGAAATTGCCGTCGGATGATTGTGCGTCTCGACCTTGGCCAGGATGTGCGTGGTCTCTTCGCTGTAGGCGTAGCCGCTGTCGCCGCGCGGATAGAAGCGCCGGATCGGCGCCCCTTCGATCACCGCCGCATTGTCCGAATAGGCCACTACGGTGCCTTCGGGATGCGCCTTGTGCGTTTCGCGGATCATGCCGAACAAGGACAGCGGCTGATCCTCGCCATCGACCGTCCAGCTCGCATTGAAGATCTTGTGCCGGCAATGCTCGGAATTGGCCTGGGCGAACATCATGAGTTCGACGTCGGTAGGATCGCGCCCGAGCCTGCCGAAGTTCTCCACCAGATAGTCGATTTCGTCGTCCGAGAGCGCCAATCCCAATTCGACGTTGGCCTTGACCAGCGCATCGCGACCGCCCTTCATCAGGTCGATCGTGCCCAGGGGCTGCGGCGCCACGTGATGGAACAAGGCCTTCGCCGCATCGATCGAGCTCAGCACGGATTCGGTCATGCGGTCATGCAGGCGTGCCGCCAGCGCCGACTGTTGGCCCGCAGGCAGTTTCGAGCCATGAACGGCCGCATGGTAGGCAACTGCACGCTCGATCCGCTTGACCGCGGCGAACCCGCAATTGCGGGCGATATCGCTGGCCTTGGAACTCCAGGGCGAAATCGTGCCGATGCGCGGCGTAACCAGCAGCAGCGCACCGGACGGCGGCGCCGGCAGCTCGTCCGGAATGCCCAGCAAGTCCTTCAGTCGAACCTCTTCATCCTCGTTCAAGGCGCAGTCGGTCTCGACGAAATACCAGTGTTCGGCAGCCAGTCCGATGCCGGGAACGGCATCTCCGACGGACTTTTGCAGGCGCGCAAGGCGTGGCGCCGAAAACGCAGCAGAACCGCGCAGGGCAAGGAATTCAGCCATGATGGACGGACCGGGGCGGGTGAAAGGCAGGATGGAAATACAAGGCGGGAATTATACCCCGAGGCGAATGGCGGCCCGGCCAACATTCCGCCCGCGTATTTGCAATAAACGACCAAGCCTGCGAAACTGCGCGATTCATAAAACCTTGTCCCATCAACTTCTTCATGGTCAAACAGTCACCTCCCGAAGTTGTACGCATGATCGCGGCACTCACCGATCACCGCGATGTAGACGTGCTCGAAACCAGCCTGCTGAGGACCGTCGCCGACCTTTTCGCGCCGGACTGGGCGGCGATATTCCACATCAGCGCGGACGAGGCTCCGGAATTTGCAATTGCGCTGCGCGACGGCGTCATTTCCCACGTCGCGTTTCCCGATTCGTTTTCGCATCTCGTCAGCGCCGCAAGCGTGACGGCGTTTCCCATCATGAGCCGGACGCGCAGGGTTCTTGGCTACCTGCTGGTGCACCGGGTACCGGCGCTCTCGCACGACGAGCAAGCCATGATGAGCAGCCTGTTCCGCATCTATGACAACTATCTGGCGGTGCTCAAGGATTCGCAAATCGATCGCCTCACCGGCCTGCTCAACCGGCATACCTTCGACGAGCAGCTGGATCGGGCGCTCGGCCTGATTCGCCGCGCCTACCTGGAGGGCGAACGCGGCAAGCACAAGCGCAAGGTGGGCGAAGGCAATGGCAGTTTCTTCCTGGGCGAGATCGACATCGATCACTTCAAATGCATCAACGACAAGTTCGGCCACCTGTATGGCGACGAAGTGCTGATCATCCTCGCCCGCATCCTGCAAAGCACCTTCCGCAAGACCGATTTGATCTACCGCTTTGGCGGCGAAGAGTTCGTCGTTATCGTGTACGTCGATGATCGCAACGATGCCGACATGACCTTCGAACGCCTGCGTCGGTCGATCGAAAACCACGCCTTTCCGCAAGTCAGCAAGGTCACGGTGAGCATCGGCGTCACCGAAATCCAGGAAACCTCGATTCCCGTCGAACTGCTCGGCCACGCCGATCAGGCGCTCTATTACGCCAAGACGCACGGGCGCAACCAGGTCTCCTTCTACGAAACCCTGGTGGCCATGAACGAAATATCCGTATACCGCGCAGCCAACGACATGACCCTCTTCAGCGCGGTCGAACTCGACCGGGCCGCGCCCTGATCCCGCCCGGCCCTTGATGCCAAGGTATTTGTCATGAACCCGTTTTCGCTCGACGCCAGCACCGCCGACTTCCAGGACAAGGTAATCGCAGCCTCGCGCCGGGCGCCGGTGCTGGTCGACTTCTGGGCGGAGTGGTGCGCTCCTTGCCGCGTCCTCAAGCCGGTGCTGGAAAAGCTGGCGGCCGAATACGGCGGACGCTTCATCCTGGCCAAGGTGAATTCCGACCAGAACCAGGAACTCGCCGCACGCTATGGCGTGCGCGGCATTCCCAACGTCAAGGCCTTCGTCAATGGCGAACTGGTCGATGAATTCACCGGCGCCCTGCCCGAAGCGCAGATCCGCGCCTTCATCGACAGCCTGCTGCCCTCGCCCGCGGAACCGTTGCGCGCCGCCGCGCAGGAAGCGCGCGCGCGCGGCGAGGCGGAAGTCGCCTGCTCGCTGCTGCTCGACGCCGCGCAACTCGACCCGACCAACGAGGCGGTGCAGTTCGACCTCGCCGAAATCCACATCGACCGGCACCAGCTGGACGCCGCGCAGGCCATCCTCGACGCGCGCGAACACCTGGCGCAAGACACCACCCGCCTGCGCGCGCTGCAAGCCCGGCTCAAGCTGGTGGCCGGCGGCGCCGGTGCCGATCCCGCCGCGCTCAAGGCGCGCATCGAGGCCAACGCGGGCGATCTCGATGCGCGTTTGCAGTTGGCCAACGCACTGGCCCTGGCCCACGACTACGAGCCGGCGCTGGAGCAACTGCTGGAGATCGTGCGACGCGACCGCAAATGGCAGGACGAAGCCGCGCGTAAAACCATGCTCGACCTGTTCACCCTGCTCGGCGGCAATCCGCAGTACGACGACCTGATGCGCAAATTCCGCATCCAGTTGGCGCGCACGCTGAATTAGGAGTCGGCGCTGGCGACACGGCGAGCCGAAAACAGGCCGCCGATTTAGGCCTGAAACCGGGGCGCCGTCAAGACTTGTGTTTGGCGGCGCGTACCAGTAAGGTGCGCGCCCTGCTCCCTGCCACTTTCAATCGGAACCCATGCCGCCGTCCACTCAGTCGCGCATCGCGCAACGCATCGCCGAAGAACTCGGCGTCCGCCCGCAACAAGTCGTCGCTGCCGTGCAACTGCTCGACGAGGGCGCCACCGTGCCCTTCATCGCGCGCTACCGCAAGGAGGCGACCGACAATCTCGACGACACGCAGTTGCGCAACCTGGACGAGCGGCTGAATTACCTGCGCGAGCTGGAGGATCGCCGCGCCGCGATCCTGGCCTCGATCGAGGAGCAGGGCAAGCTGACGCCCGAACTGCAGGCCGCGATTGGCGGTGCCGACACCAAGCAGGGGCTCGAAGACCTCTACCTGCCGTACAAGCAGAAGCGTCGCACCAAGGCCCAGATCGCCCGCGAAGCCGGGCTTGAGCCGCTGGCCGATGCGCTGTTCGCCGACCCGACGCTGGCGCCCGAGGCCGAAGCCGCGAAATACCTTCAGCCGGAACAGGAACCTGCCGATAAACACGTGCCCGACATCAAGGCCGCGCTCGACGGCGCGCGCCAGATACTGATGGAGCGCTTCGGCGAGGACGCCGCCTTGCTGGCCAAGCTGCGCGGCTACCTCAACGACTACGCCCTGCTGGTCTCGACGGTGGTGGCCGGCAAGGAGACCGAGGGGGCGAAATTCCGCGACTGGTTCGACTTCCGCGAAACCATCAAGACCGTGCCCTCGCACCGCGCCCTGGCGCTGCTGCGCGGACGCAACGAAGACATCCTGCGGCTGGCCCTGAAGACCGAGCAGGAACTGCGCGAGCCGCCCGAATCCTCGCCCTGCGTGGCCATGGTCGCCGGTCATTTTGCGATTCGCGACGAGGGCCGCGCCGCCGACAGGTGGCTCCAGGAAACCGCGCGCTGGGCCTGGCTGGTGAAGCTCTCGCTGCATCTCGAAACCGAACTCATGAACCAGTTGCGCGAGCGCGCCGAGGAAGAGGCGATCCGCGTTTTCGCGCGCAACCTGCACGATCTGCTGCTCGCCGCGCCGGCCGGACAGCATGCTGTGATTGGGCTCGATCCCGGCATCCGCACCGGGGTCAAGGTGGCCGTGGTGGATGTCACCGGCAAGGTGGTCGACACCGCCACCCTCTATCCGCACGAGCCGCGCCGCGACTGGGAAGGGGCGCTCGCCGCGCTGCGCCACCTGGCGCAGAAACATGGCGCCGGCCTGATCAGCATCGGCAATGGCACCGCCAGCCGCGAAACCGACAAGCTGGCGGGCGAATTGATGCGCCGCCATCCGGAATTGAAGCTGACCAAGATCGTGGTGTCGGAAGCCGGCGCCTCGGTGTATTCGGCGTCGGAGCTGGCCGCGCAGGAGTTCCCCGATCTCGATGTCAGCCTGCGCGGCGCGGTATCGATCGCACGCCGCCTGCAGGACCCGCTGGCCGAACTGGTGAAGATCGATCCCAAGGCGATCGGTGTCGGCCAGTACCAGCACGACGTCAACCAATCACGCCTTGCGCGTTCGCTCGACGCCGTGGTGGAAGACTGCGTGAATTCGGTCGGAGTGGACGTGAACACCGCCAGCGCCGCACTGCTGAAGCGCATCTCGGGCCTCAACAGCACCCTGGCCGGCAACATCGTGAGCTATCGCGACGCCCACGGCGCCTTCAAGTCGCGTGCCGCCTTGAAGCAAGTCCCCCGGCTCGGCGAGAAAGCCTTCGAGCAGGCCGCCGGCTTCCTGCGCGTCGGCGCCAGCGAAAATCCCCTGGATGCCTCGGCGGTGCATCCGGAAGCCTATCCGGTGGTTGAGCGCATTCTGGCCGACATCGGGATCGGCGTGAAACAACTGGTCGGCGACAGCCGCACTTTGCGCACACTGGATGCGCGCAAGTACACCGACGAGCGTTTCGGCCTGCCGACGGTCAAGGACATCCTCAAGGAACTCGAAAAGCCCGGGCGCGACCCGCGCCCGGAGTTCAAGACCGCCACCTTCAAGGACGGCATCGAAGAGATCAGGGACCTCCAACCCGGCATGCTGCTCGAAGGCGTGGTGACCAACGTCACCAACTTCGGCGCCTTCGTCGACATCGGCGTGCACCAGGACGGCCTGGTGCATGTCTCGGCGCTGGCCGCGCGTTTCGTCAAGGACCCGCACGAAGTGGTCAAGGCCGGCGACGTGGTGAAAGTCAAAGTGCTGGAAGTCGATGCGCTGCGCAAGCGCATCGCGCTGAGCATGCGCCTGACGGACGAGGTACCGGCAGGAGTCGGCGCTGGTACCGCGGCGAATCGAGGCAGCCGGGACGCGGCGGCCAAACCAGCCCAGCGGCAGCGCGAAGCGGACACGGCAGGTGCCATGGCCGCCGCGTTTGCCAAGCTCAAGCGCTAGGAGCCGCCCCGCGATTCATGCAAATGCGATAGGCGTTGCGGTCCGCGCCCTTGACTTCGTAGAGCGCGGCATCGGCATTGTGCTGCAGCGTTTCCATGTCGACGCCATGTTCGGGAAACAGCGCGATGCCGATGCTGCACGAAATGCGGGCGGTACCGGCCGCCAGTTCGAAGGGCCGCGCCAGCTCCGCGACGATGCGGGCGGCGACCTCCTCGACTTCCGTGCGCGAGCCGACTTCGGTCAGGATCGCGGCAAATTCGTCGCCGCCCAGCCGCGCCACGCTGTCGGCCGCGCGTACGCTGGCACGCAGTCGCTGTGCGGTCTCGACCAGCAGGTCGTCGCCGGCAGCATGACCGAACTGGTCGTTGACCGACTTGAAGTAATCGAGGTCGATGAAGCACAGGGCCAGGCTGCGCTCGTGGCGCTGGGCCTGCAAGATCGCGACCCGCAGGCGGTCGGCGAACAGCGCGCGGTTGGGCAGGTCGGTGAGCGGATCGTGGTAGGCCTGATGGCGCAGTTCTTCTTCCAGTTCCTTGCGCCGCGTGATGTCGGTCAAGGTCGCCACGTAGCGTATCGGCTGGGTGCCGCGCGCGATACGGGTGACGGACAGCCATGAAACGAAGATCTCGCCATTCTTGCGCCGGTTCCAGACTTCGCCCTGCCAGCGGGTCTGCGTCTCCAGGCTGCGCCACATTTCGCCATAGAACTCGGGCGGATGGCGGCCCGACTTGAGGATCGACATCGGCTGGCCCAGCACCTCGTCTGCGGCGTAGCCGGTAATGATCGAAAAGGCGGGATTGACCTGGACGAAACGTCCATCCTGGTCGCTGACGATGATGGCCTCGGCGGCATTGTCGAATACGGCGGCAGCCAACTCGCGGTCCGCCAACTGGCGCTCCAGTTCTTCGTTCGCCGCCGACAAGGCCCGGGTGCGCTCGGCAATCAGTTGCTCCTGCTCCGCAGCCAGCCGTTCCAGCGCCAGCACATGGCCGCGGGTGCGCGCCACCAGCAGATGCAACAAGGCCGCAACCACGGCGAACATCAGCAGATGTAGGGCGCCTGAGCGAGTGCGGTCGGCATTTCGAATTTCGAGCAACGGTTGCGCGGGCATGGTCACGGAAATGCCGCCGCGTATCTGCCCCAGCAGGTAGCCCTGTTTCTCGTGGCAGCCGAGGCAGGGCTTGGTCACCTTGAGCGGCGCCATGTAGCGGTGCGCAGGTGCGGAACCGGGAACCAATTCGACGATTTCCGTCAGGCCCGATTCGAAACGGCGCAGCGCGGCGGCCTCCCAGTCATCGGGCGCGTTGGCCGGTCGGATCGGATTCAGGCTGGTGATGTGCAACTGGAAGCCCTCTGCCTGCCGGGCTATCTCGGCAATCTGCCGGGTCATGAAGGCGGGATTGATCATCGTCAGCGCCACCCCGTCCTGGGTCACCACGTCGCGCCGCTCGTGTTCAAGGTAGGGATTGGGCCGCGTCGTCTCGGTCACCGGAACATAGACGCCGCCATGCAGCGCATTCCAATCGCGGGTCAACTCCACCAGGCGAAACAGCGCCGCCCCTCGCTCGCGTGCCACCGACCGCATGTTGGCATCGATCTGCCGCCAGTCCAGCGCGAAGGAAGCCATCACGCCCAGTGCGACGGCAGCGAACAGGACCGACGGTCGAGCCCAAACCCGTGACAAACCGCCATGCATGTGAGAGCGATTCAATGGCGCGCGCATGGCCCATTATGCAACAAAGCAACACCGCCACCGCGGGCGGGCAGCCCGCGCCGGCCATGTTTCAGCCAAGGCCGACGCCCGCCCCACCGCCGCGGCCGCGACCAAGTCCGTGTTCGGGAATCAGGCCTTGATTCGTGCGACCAGTGCTTTCGCGTACTGGTCGGTGGTGGCCTTGCCGCCCAGGTCGCCGGTGCGCACCTGGTCCTTGTTCAGCACATCGTCGATGGCCTGGCGCAGGCGATCGCCGAGATCCTTGCGATCGACATAGTCAAGCATCATGCCGGCCGCCATCAGCAGCGCGGTCGGATTGGCGATGCCCTTGCCGGCGATGTCCGGCGCCGAGCCATGCACGGCTTCGAAAATCGCCGCCTGTTCGCCGATGTTGGCGCCCGGCGTCATGCCGAGGCCGCCGACCAGGCCGGCAATCTCGTCGGAGAGGATGTCGCCGAACAGATTGGTGGTCACCAGCACGTCGAACTGCCACGGGTTCATCACCAGCTTCATGGCGCAAGCGTCGATGATCACCTCTTCGAACTCGAACTTGCCCTGATACTGGTCCTTGTACATCTGCTGCGCGGTTTCCAGGAAGATGCCGGTCAGCGCCTTCATGATGTTGGCCTTGTGCACCACGGTGACCTTCTTGCGGCCGTTGGCGATGGCGTAGTCGAAGGCGAACTTGAGGATGTTGCGGCAGCCCTGGCGCGTATTGATGCCGGTGGCCATGCCCACCGCATGGGGGTCGCCGTCGATCGGAACGTAGTGCTCGTAGCCCATGTAAAGGCCTTCGATGTTCTCGCGGCACAGGACCAGGTCGATGTTCTCGAAGCGCCCGCCCGGTATCAGCGTCTTGCCCGGCCGCAAGTTGGCGTAAAGCTTGAACTTCTCGCGCAGGCGCACGTTGGACGAGCGATAGCCGCCGCCCGACGGGGTTTCCAGCGGACCCTTGAGCGCCAGCCGGGTGCGCTCGATGGAATCGATCGTGACCTGCGGCAGCGGGTCGCCAAAGGCCGTGACGCCGGCCAGCCCGGCAATCTGGGTTTCCCACTGGAAGGGCGCGCCGAGTGCGTCGAGCACCTCGATGGTGGCCGCGGTAATTTCGGGGCCGATGCCGTCCCCCGGAATCAGGGTGGCTGGAATTAGGGTCTGGTTTGCGCTCATAGTGATCTCTGGACTTTCGACAAGGAACAACAATGGTCATGCGCGCCGGTTCCGCAGTGCGATCGGCAATCGATCGCCGAAATCGGGGCGCTGGTTTGGGGAGAATGCCACAGGCGACTGAATGGCCGCTTACAGCCGGCCGTGGCGGCGGAAGAATTATACGCAGGCCGATCCAGCGTGACTTGGCCGGCGTCAACCCGGCCCGACAGACGCCTCGAACTGTTCCAGCGGCAACGGGCGGCCGAACAGGTAGCCCTGATAGGCATGACAGCCCTGGCGGGAAAGAAACTCCCTCTGCGCTTCGGTTTCCACCCCCTCGGCGAGGACCGCCAGGCCAAGGCTCGCCGCCAGCGCGACGACCATCTCGGCAATCGCGGCATCGTTGGGATCGATCAGGATGTCCCTGACGAAACCCTGGTCGATCTTGAGTTGGTCGAGGGGTAGCCGCTTCAGATAGGAAAGCGACGAATAACCCGTGCCGAAGTCATCCAGCGAAAAGCCCACCCCTCTCGCTTTCAAGGCGGCCATTTTCGCGATGACGTCTTCGACGTCATCCACCAGCAGGCTTTCGGTGAGTTCCAGTTTGAGCCTTTGCGGGTTGGCCCCGGTGTGATCCAGTATCGCCAGCACCTGATCGACGAAATCGCGGTGGCGAAACTGGCGGACGCTGACATTCACCGCGATAGTCAGATGTGCCATTTCCGGCCTTCCAGCCCAGGCGGACAACTGGGCGCAGGCGGTCTGCAGCACCCAATGCCCGAGTGGCAGGATCAGGCCGGTATCCTCGGCCAGCGGGATGAACTCAAGCGGAGACACCAGGCCGCGCTCGGGATGCCGCCAGCGCAGCAGCGCCTCCGCCCCGGTCAGGCGGCCCTCGCCGGTGACCTGGGCCTGGTAGTAGAGAATGAATTGATCTTGTCGAACGGCCTCGCGCAAGCCTGCTTCCAGCGCCGCGCGGGTGTTGACCACGGCCTGCATTTCCGGGTCGAAGAAGCGCAGGGTATTGCGGCCCGCCGCCTTGGCCTGGTACATGGCCAGGTCGGCCCGCTTGAGCAGCTCGTCCATCGTCCCCTCGTGATCGGCAAACAAGGTGACGCCGATGCTCGGGGTGTTGTGATACTCGTAGCGGGCGAGGTGGTAGGTCTGGTTGAGCGTGAGGAGAATTTTTTCGCCCACTGTTTCCACCTGGGTGGCGGCCTCCTCCGGATCATTGCTGAGGTCTTCCAGCATGACGACGAATTCGTCGCCCCCCAGACGGGCCACGGTGTCGCCTTCGCGCACGCAGCCGGACAGGCGTTGGGCGACCTGTTGCAGCAGCAGGTCGCCGATATCGTGGCCGAGGGTATCGTTGAGAGTCTTGAAGTTATCGAGGTCGATGAACAGCAGCGCGCCGTAGCGAGCGCTGCGGGTACTGGCTGCCAGCGCCTGCTGCAGGCGATCGAGCAACAGGCGGCGATTGGGCAGGCGGGTCAGCGGGTCATAGAACGCGAGGTTCCTGATTTCATCTTCCGCCGTCTTGCGCGAGGTAATGTCGGTGAAGGTGCCAACATAATGGGTCGCCCGCCCCACGTCGTCTTTGACGGCCGTGACCATGAGCCATTCCGGATACACCTCGCCGCTCTTGCGCCGGTTCCAGATTTCGCCTTGCCAGGTTCCGCTGCGCTCGACGCATTGCGTCATGGCGGCAAAAAAGGCGGCGTCGTGGCGACCGGAGTTGAGCAGCCGCGGGGTCTGGCCGACGGCTTCTTCGGCGCTGTAGCCGGTGATCTCGGAAAAGGAGCGATTGACGCGCAGGATCACCCCGGCGGTATCGGTAATGAACATGCCTTCGTGCGATTCGAAAGCGGTGGCGGCGATACGCAAGTCGATTTCGGCCCGCTTGCGCTCGGAAATGTCCCGCTCGATCGACTGCACATAGGTTCGGCCGCCGATCTCGACCCGGCTCAGGGTCACCTCGACATCGAACGGCGTCCCATCCGCCCGCATCGACATCCATTCAAAGCGCGGAATCTCGCCGCGCATGGCGGCATCGATCTTTTCGGCGGCCACTTGGGTCGCCAGTCGTCCGTCCGGCTGTCGCTCGGGCGACAGGTGGGCAGGGGAACGGCCGATGACCTGATCCATGGTCAAGCCGTACATCCGCGCACCGTGCTGATTGCAGTCGACAAAACCCGTTTCGTCCAGCAAGAAGATTCCGTCGTTGGCCTGTTCGAACAACAGCCGATACTTGCGCTCGCTTTCCCTCACCGCCTCTTCGGCCTTGCGCCGCTCGGTGATGTCGGCGATCACGCCGACCAGGCCGATTTCCTCACCGCTGGCATCATGAAAACGTTTACCGGTCAGGTGCCCCCAGAATTCGGTGTGGTCGGCGCGCCAGTAAAGCCGGTCCAGATCCACCGCGGGAATGGCGCTGTTGAGTAGCGCAAGCATCTTCTGCCGCCCGATTTCGCGCTCCGCCGGATGCACCAGGGCGACATATTCGCTGCCTACCAATTGATCGGGCGGCCAGCCGAACATTTCCGCCATGCGCTGGTTGGCCTGGGTGATGCGGCCCTCCTTGTCTACCAGGAAGATTGCCACGCTGGAGGTATCGAGGATCTGCTTGAGTTGCGCCTCGCGCGCCGCCAGATCCTCGTTAACCCTTGCCAGCGCTTGCGTGCGCGCCGCCACCTTCGCCTCCAGTTCGCTGTTCAGGCTGGCCAGTCGTGCGGCGGCTTCGAGCTGCCTGAGGCGATCCAGTCCGTTGTCGGCCAGCACGCCGGCAAGTTGCGCATACAGGCGGGTTACGGATTCGACGCGCTCTTTCGGCAGGACCGGAACCCGTGAAATGGCGTCGAGATAGCCCGCTTCGTCGAAGCCGAACTGCCGCGCCTGCCGGCGAAAGAATTCGAGATCGGGCGGCTCGGTCAGAAACTGGCCGGTAAACACGTTGGCCACGTGCTCGCCCTCGACGGTGATTCTGGCTGCCGTATCGACCAGGCCGTTGTGACAACGATAGATCGCAAACGGAACTCCCTGCGTCATGCTTGCGACCAGCGAGGTGTCGCTTTCGATACAACGCCGGCAGCTTTCTGGATTGACGCGATGGTAGCCGGTGCACGCGTCCTGCCACCCGGCATGGACGATCACCACGCCGTCGACGTCGATCACCGCGTTGGCGATTCCGATGACCTGGCTGAAGCTCTCCATCAGCGCCTGCAATTTCGGAATATCGACAAGCTCAGAATACTTCATGCGACCACTGGCAACCATGGACCACGCGCCCAAAACAACGGGCGGACAAATGACATATGAAATGATTCTACTCCCGCCAGGCGGCGGCGGTCACCTCGCGGCGCGCCGGCCCTGGCGCGGCTGGGCAGCCATCCGGGCGCGGGATCGTCTATTGCGCTGCCCGCAGGGCCGGCAACGCCGACTGGCGCAGCATGGACGAGGCACCCAGCCAGCCAGCGACGACCACCAGCAACGTGCCGGCTGCCAGGCCGATGCCCCACAGCGCCGGTTGCGGCAGGTAATCGAGGCGAAAGGCAAAGCGCGCCAGGCCCCAGCCGATGAGGCTGGCGGCGATGCCGGCAAGCAGGCCGGCCAGCGCGCCCAGCGCGGCAAACTCGGCCAGCAATGCCGAGGACAGCTGGCGGCTGCGCGCGCCGAGCGCGCGCAGCACGGCGAGTTCATGGCGGCGCTCGTCGCTGCTGGCTTGCAGCGCCGCGTAGAGCACCGCCAAGCCGGCCAACACGGCGAAGCCGAACACCAGTTGCACCGCGCGCGCAACCTGATCGATGGTGGCGTGCAACTGCCGGACCACGGCAGCCACGTCGATCACGGTCAGGTTGGGAAATGCCCTCACCAGTTCGGGTATCGTGCCTTCTTTGCCGGCCGGCAGGTAGAAGCTGGTGATGTAGCTGAGCGGAAAATCGTTGAGCACGCCGGGCGGCGCCATGACGAAGAAATTGACGCGCATCGAATCCCAGTCCAGCTTTCTGAGGCTGGTGATGACCGCCTCGACCCGGTTGCCGGCAATATCGTAGGCCAGGCGGTCGCCCAGCTTGAGATTCAATGTTTCGGCCAGGCCCTGCTCCACCGAAAACTCCGCGCTCTGTGCCGTGCCGTGCCAACGTCCGCCGCTGACTGTGTTGCCGGTCGGCAGCCGGGCCGACCACGACAGGTTGAATTCGCGATCGACCAGGCGCTGGGCGCGATCGTCGGCATAGCTTTCCGGTCCGACCGGCTGCGCGTTGACCTGCACCAACCGGCCACGCACCATCGGCTCCAGCTCCGGTGCGGCCAGGCCACGCGCCTTGAAGAAGTCGGCGATGGCGACACGCTGATCGGGCTGAATGTTGATCGCGAATCGATTCGGCGCGTCGGCCGGCACGCGCGCCAGCCAGCTGTCGAGCAGATCGCCGCGCGCCACGGTGAGCAGCAGCAGCGCCGTGAGGCCGAGCGCCAGCGCCACCGCCTGCACCAGCGTGGCCGCCAGTCGCCGCCGCAGGTTGGCCAGTCCATGGCGCCAGCCATAGCCGCGGCCCGCCGGACGCAAACGGCCGAGCCCGGCGAGCAGCAAGCGCGCCGTCACTGCAAAGAAGCCGAGCGCGATCATGAAGCCCGCCAACACGATCGCGCCCAGGCGCAGTTCCCCCGCCATCCACAGCATCAGCGCCGCCAGCACCAGCGCACCGAGCAAATAGGCACCGACCGAGGCCGGCTCGGACCCGCTCCATTCGCGACGCAGGACGCGTATCGTCGGCACCCGTTTCAAGCGCAGCAGCGGTGGCAGGGCAAAGCCGACGACAAGGGTGAGACCGACCAACAGGCCATGCAGCCAGGGCAGCAGCGACGGTGCCGGCAGCTGGGTCACCAGCACGCCGGCCAGCAGTTGTTGCAGAGCGGCCTGCACGGCATAACCCACGGCGCAGCCCGCCAGTGTCGCGAGCAGGCCAAACACGAGGAATTCGCCGCCGTGGATCAGCAGCAGCTGCGAACCGGACGCGCCCATGCAGCGCATCACCGCGCAGCCGTCGAGATGGCGCCGCATGTAGCGCTCTGCCGCCAGCGCCACGGCCACCGCGGCGAGGATCACCGCCAGCAACGCGGCGAGACGCAGGAAGCGCTGCGCCCGCTCGGTCACGTTGCGCACCTCGGGCCGCGCATTGTCGAGGCTTTCGATTTTTTCGCCGCGACCGAGCCGGGTCTTGGCCCAAACCTCGAACGCCGCCACGGCCGCCGCCTCGCCCGCCAGATGCAATCGGTAGCTGACGCGACTGCCGTTCTGCACCAGGCCGGTTGCCGGCAGGTCGGCGAGATTGATCATCAGGCGCGGCGCCAGCGCAAACACGTTCATGCCGCGATCGGGTTCCAGCGTCAACACCGGGCCGCTGACCACCGTCATCCGTCCAAGCGCCAGCGAGGTGCCGGGAACCAGGCTCAGCGTGGTCGCCAGGCGCTCGTCCGGCCAGGCCTCGCCCGCCTCCGGCACATGCGGATTTTCTGCATCGACGGCGTTGAGCACCGGCGCGGTGCGCAGTGCGCCGCGCAAGGGATAGCCTTTCGATACCGCCTTGATTTCGGCAAGCATGGCCGCTTCTCCCAGGCTCACCATGCTCGGAAAGGTGGCGCTCTCGGCCTGCCTCAGGCCGCGCGCCGCGGCTTCCCGGCGATAGCCGTCCGGCCACGGATGATCCGCAGTCAGCAGCAGGTCGCCGCCGAGCAACTGGTGCGATTCGAGTTTCAGCGCCTGTTCGACGCGGTCGGTCAGAAAGCCGACGCTGGTCAGCGCGGCAACTGCGAGCATCAGGGCGATGCCCAGCACCGTCAGTTCGCCGGTGCGCCAGTCGCGGGCCAGCATGCGCAGGGCGAGACGCCACGATGATGAAACAATCACCATGCCCGCATCTGCTCGATGGCCTGCTCGACGCGATCGAGCGCGATGACCTCGATGCCCTTGATGGCCTGTCGCGGCGCGTTGGCCTTGGGCACGATGGCATGGCTGAAGCCCAGTTTGGCGGCCTCCTTGAGCCGCTCCTGGCCACGCGGTGCGGGGCGGATCTCGCCGGCCAGGCCGACTTCGCCGAACACGACCAGCTTGCCCGGCAGCGGCTTGTTGCGCAGGGAAGAAACAATGGCCAGCAGCACCGCGAGGTCGGCCGCCGGCTCGGCGATCTTGACCCCGCCTACGGCATTGACGAACACGTCCTGGTCGCCGCAGACGATGCCGGCATGACGGTGCAATACGGCCAGCAGCATCGCCAGCCGATTCTGTTCGAGGCCCACGGTGAGGCGGCGCGGACTCGGCGCCTGAGAACCGTCGACCAGCGCCTGGATTTCCACCAGCAAGGGGCGCGTACCTTCCTGGGTGCACAGCACGCAGGACCCGGCGACGTCGAGCGAATGCTGCGAGAGGAACAGGGCCGAGGGATTGGCAACGCCGCGCAGGCCCTTGTCGGTCATGGCGAACACGCCCAGCTCGTTGACCGCGCCGAAGCGGTTCTTCACCGCGCGCACCAGACGAAAGCTGGAATGCGTGTCGCCCTCGAAGTACAGCACGGTATCGACCATGTGTTCCAGCACGCGCGGCCCGGCCAGGCTGCCTTCCTTGGTGACGTGACCAACCAGGATCACGCAGGTGCTGCTTTGCTTGGCGAAACGCGTCAACTGCGCCGCGCATTCGCGCACCTGGGCCACCGAGCCGGGCGCCGATTGCAGGGCATCCGACCAGACGGTCTGGATCGAATCGATCACCGCCACCGCCGGGCGCAGCGTGACCAGCGTGGCGAGAATCTTTTCCAGGTTGATCTCGGCCAGCAATTGCATACGGCCGACGTCCAGCTGCAAGCGACGCGCGCGCAAGGCGACCTGCTCGCCGGATTCCTCGCCCGATACGTAGAGCACGTTTTCGCTGGCCTGGGCCAGGCGCGCCAGGGCCTGCAACAGCAGCGTCGACTTGCCGATGCCGGGATCGCCGCCGATCAGCACCACGCCGCCGGCCACCAGGCCGCCGCCCAGCACGCGGTCGAATTCCTCGACGCCGGTGGGCTGGCGCGGCTCTTCGCGCGGCCGGATTTCGGCCAGCAGCTGCAGGCCGCTGGCGCCACCCAGCGCGGCAAAGTTGCGCCCCGCCGGCTGGGCCGTTTCGATCACCGCCTCGACCAGGGTGTTCCATTGCCCGCAGCCGGGACACTGGCCCTGCCACTTGGGCGAACTGGCGCCGCACTCGGTGCAGGAATACTGCGTTTTGGCCTTGGCCATCAATTTACTTCGATGATGGACACGCGTGGCGCGAGGGCACAAAACAATTCGTAGGCCACCGTACCGGCGGCGGCGGCCACGTCGTCGGCGGACAGATACATGTCACCCGCGCCGCCCCACAGCGTCACCGTATCGCCAACGCCGACTGTTGAAGGCAGTTCGCTCAGGTCGACGCAGATCTTGTCCATCGACACGCGGCCGAGGGTTCGCGTGCGCCGCCCGGAGACCTGCACCGGAGTGCCGGTCGGCGCATGGCGCGGGTAGCCGTCGCCATAGCCGCAAGCCACCACGCCGACGCGCATGGCGCCTTCGGCAACAAAGCTGCTGCCGTAACCGACCGCATCGCCCGCTGCGAGCTTGCGTACCGCGATCAACTCGCTTTCGAGCGTCATTACGGGCCGCAGATCGAGAGCCGTGGCACTTTGCATGTCAGGGAAGGGGGACGAGCCGTAGAGCATGATGCCGGGGCGCACCCAATCCCCCACCGCCTCCGGGAAGCGCAGCAAGGCCGCGGAATTGGCCAGCGACACGGGCAATTCGCGACTGCCCGCAAGGACGCGGAAACGGTCGAGTTGATGCTGGATGCCACGCGCCTCGTCGGCATCGGCAAAATGGGTCATGAGCGTGACGGACGCCACGCAGTCGGCGGCCACCAGCCTGCCCAACGCCGCGGCGAACTCATCCTCGTTGAATCCCAGGCGGTTCATGCCGGTATTGAGCTTCAGATACACCGGCAGGCGCAACGGCAGGTGGGCGTCGACCAGCGCGTCGACCTGCCACATCGTGTGCAGCACAGGGGTCAGCTCAAGCTCGGCATACAAGGGCAGTTCATCGGCCTGATAGAAGCCTTCCAGCATCAGGATGGGATGGGCCATGCCCGCATCGCGCAAGGCCATGGCGCCTTCGAGTTCGACCAGCGCAAAACCGTCGGTAACCTCCGTCAGGGCGCGCACCGCCGGCAACAGGCCATGCCCATAGGCATCGGCCTTGACCACGCTCCAAATCCTGGCACCGCCCGTGTGACGCCGCACCACGCCGTGATTGTGACGCAGCGCCGACCAATCGAGGCGCGCGCGTATCGGTCGCGACATGCTGCGGTCTATGGCTGCTTCTTCGAGATCAGGGCGCGCAAGCGCATAGAAGCGAACTCGACAAAGGTGGCCACCAGACGCGAACGGAATTTCTCTTTCGGATAGACCATCGACAGCGTACGGATCAGGCGCGGCTTGAGCGGTATCGCCACAATGTCCCCCAGCCGCTGTTCCTTGGTGACCGAGGCGCGCGAGGCGATGGCGAAGCCCAATCCGGTTTCGACCACGCCATTGAGAGCGATCGGGCTGCCGAGTTCCATCACCACGTTCATCTGATCCATGGTGACCCCGGAGTGACGCAAGTAGTTTTCGGTAAATTCGCGCGTTCCCGAACCCGGCTCGCGCGAAATATAGGCGTGCTCCAGGAGTTTCTGCGGCGTCAGTTCCTTGAACCGCGCCAGCGGAAAGCGCGGATGACAGATCACCACCAGTTCATCGTCGCAGCAGACGTCGCATTCCAGGCTCGGCTCGTGCGAGAGCGACTCGATGAAGCCGATGTCGATGGTGTGTTCGATGACGCGGTTCTCGATCGATTCCGAATTGCCGACGATGAGGCGCGAACGCACGGTCGGATAGGTCGACTTGAACTCGCCGAGTATCCCCGGCAGCATGAATTCGGCAATCGTGGTCGAGGCGCCGACCATCAGGGAGCCGCTGATCTCGCCGGTCAGTTCCGAGAGACGGACGTCCATCTCGGACGACAGGCCGAGGATTCTTTCCGCATAACCGAGCACGACCTCGCCCGCCGGCGTGAGCGCAATGCGGCCATGGCCGCGATCGAAAAGCCGCGTATTGAAGTGTTCTTCGAGCTGCTTGATCTGAAAAGTCACAGCCGGTTGCGTCATGAACAGCACTTCGGCTGCCTTGGTAAACGACAACTGCTTGGCAACCGCGTGAAACACCTGGAGCCGGCGATCGGCCATGGGTACTACCTCCGAATTTAAGAATTTCAGCGTTCCCGGTATTCAATCACAAATAGGCCGTCATGAGCGCGATTTATGCCTCCCGAGCTTGCGAGGGAGGCGCTATCCCCCGGACGGATATGCCCACGGACCGAGCAGCCGGGGCGGCATCGCTTGCGGACAAGGCAAAACGCTGCACCGCAGCATGCCGATTAGGGCACTGCTTTCGTGATATAAACCGGCACACCAGAACATGGCCGGACCACCGGCCCACTCAATGAGCACAGGTTTCTACATCATCATGGCCGCGCAATTTTTTTCTGCGCTGGCCGACAATGCCCTGCTGATCGCCGCCATCGCCATCCTGCGCGACATGCATGCTCCGGCGGAATATGAACCTCTGCTGAAAACCTTCTTTACCGTGTCCTACGTTGCGCTGGCGGCCTTCGTCGGCGCCTTTGCCGACTCCATGCCGAAATGGCGGGTGATGTTCATCAGCAACGGCATCAAGATTCTTGGTTGCAGCCTGATGTTCTTTGACGTGCATCCGCTGCTGGCCTACGCCGTGGTTGGACTCGGCGCCGCCGCCTATTCGCCGGCCAAGTACGGCATTCTCACCGAATACCTGCCGCACCGATTGCTGGTGGTCGCCAACGGCTGGATCGAGGGCCTCACTGTCGGCGCGATCATCCTCGGCGTGGTACTGGGTGGTGCATTGATCAAGCCGGAAATCGCGCACGGCCTGTTGTCGCTGGACCTCCCGCTGGTCGACACCGGCGTCGACACCGTGGCTGAAATGACGCTGATCATCATCGGCACGCTTTACCTGGTCGCAGCGCTGTTCAATCTCTACGTTCCAGACACCGGCGTCGATCACAAGCCGCTGAAGAAAAACCCGATCTACCTGTTTCACGAATTCAACCACTGCCTCAAGCTGCTGTGGCGCGACAAGCTGGGCCAGATCTCGCTGGCGGTCACCACGCTGTTCTGGGGCGCCGGCGCAACCCTGCAATTCATCGTGCTGGAATGGGCCAAGGCGGCGATGAATCTGGATTTGTCGAAAGCCAGCATGTTGCAGGGCGTGGTCGCCGTCGGAGTAGCGGTCGGCGCCGTGCTTGCGGCGAGGATGATCACGCTACGCAAATCGGTGCGCGTGATTCCCCTGGGCATTGCCATGGGCGTGGGTGTGATCGGCATGATCGCCGTGCGCGACATGTGGCTGGCCGCGCCGCTGCTGATCCTGGTCGGCATTTTCTCGGGCTTCTTCGTGGTGCCGATGAACGCGCTGCTGCAGCATCGCGGTCACATCCTGATGGGGGCGGGCCATTCCATCGCGGTGCAGAACTTCAACGAAAATCTCTCGATCCTGATCATGACCAGCGCTTATTCGGTGCTGCTCAAGGCCCACTTGTCGATTTATTGGATCATTGTCCTGTTCGGCCTGTTCGTTGCCGGCACCATGTGGCTGGTCAAGCGCCAGCATGAGACGAACCAGCGCGAACGCGACGATGTCGCGCATCTGGACGACGCGGCGCATCACTGACGCAAAGAGCTACCCTGAATGCCGTTCTGCATCAGGTCGGCACAAATCGCATGGATCGCCGGCCATGAGGTATGGCACCACTGCGGCGCAATCAGAGTCGGCTCGCGCGCCGTGGCCGTCACGCGGTGGAACACTACGTCCGCGGGTGTGCGCCGGATCAGTTCGGCGGCGGTTGCCGCATAGTCGTCGAGCAGCGCCGGCAACAGCTCGCTGTGCGCGTACGCGGCGGCCATGCGGCTGCCCTTGACTATCATCAGGGGGTGCAGCTTGAGACCTTCGACGCCGAGTTCCAGCACCCGGGCATGCGTTTCCCGGCACATCTCGGCCGACTCGCCGGGCAGGCCCAGAATCAGGTGTGTGCACACCGGAACGCCATGATCATGGGCGCGCATGACCGCATCGGCATAATCTGCAAAACCGTGTCCGCGATTGATTAGCCGCAGCGTTTCGTCATGGGCGCTTTGCAGGCCGAGTTCCAACCAGACTTCATAGCCGCGCTGGCGATATTCGGCCAGCAGCTCCAGCACGGCATCGGGCACGCAATCGGGGCGGGTACCGACGCAAAGACCGACGACATCGTCTTCACGCGTTGCCTCGGCATACAGCCGGCGCAATTCCTCGACCTCCGCATAGGTGCTGGTGTATGCCTGGAAATAGGCGATATAGCGACTGGCGCGCTTGAGTTCCTTTCTGCGCGCCGCGAGTTGCTCGCGCACCGGCAGCCGCGCGTCGCCGGCGTTGAACGAGCGCACGCTGCAAAAGGTACAGCCGCCGCGTCCCAGCGTGCCGTCGCGATTGGGGCAGGTGAATCCGGCGTGCAGCGAGAGTTTTCGCACGCGCTGGCCAAAGCGCGCCTTTAGATGCCGGCCGAAGGTGTTGACGTAGCGATCCAGATGCATGCAGAAGTCAGCGGGTATCCGGCTCGAAGAACACCCACTGCGCCGCCGGGAAACGCTCCTGCATGCGCGCCTCGACGGCGTTGATGGCCTCGACCATCTGCAGGCCGCTGCACGTTTCCATGTCGCGCATGCGCGCCTTGACCGCAATCACCACCTTGTCGCCCCAGGCCAGGGTGATGACATTCAGCACCTGCTCCACCTCCGCCTGAGCGGCGACAAAGGCCTCGATCTCGGCGCGCAGTTGCGGCGCCGCCGATTCGCCGACGATCAGGCCCTTGACCTCGATCATCACGGCAATCGCAATCACCATCAGCACGCTGCCGATGGCCAGCGTGCCCAGCGCGTCCCACATGGGATTGCCGGTGATCACGCTGGCGGCGACCGCGACGAAGGCCAGTGCGAGACCGAGCAGGGCCGCGATATCCTCGCCCGCCACCACCATCAGTTCCGACTGCCGCGTCTCGCGGAACCAGACCAGGAAAGGCTGGCGCCCGGATATCTTGCGAATCTCCTTCAGTGCCCCCCACAGCGAGAACGCCTCCAGCACCACGGCGCAGGCCAGCACCGCCATGGCGACCAGGCCGTGTTGCAATGGCTGCGGATGCAGCAGACGCTCGACGCCTTCATAGACGGAAAACGCGCCGCCCATGAAGAACAGCATCAGCGCGACGATCATCGACCAGAAATAGGTGACGCGATGGTGGCCGAGCGGAAAGTCGGCGCTGGCGGGACGGCGCGCCTGCTTCAGGCCGAGCAGCAACAGCAGCTGGTTGGCGCAGTCGGCTGTGGAATGGATCGCCTCGGCCAGCATCGAGCCGGAACCGGTCCAAAAGGCAGCGACGTACTTCGACAGCGCAATGCCGAAATTGGCGCCCAGCGCGTAGAAAATGGCTTTCAGCGAGCCTTCGCTGCCGTGCGACATCAGCCGTCCTTCCTTGCCGTCATGGTTCGCTTCATGAAGCAGAGATCCTCCCAGGCCTTGGCCTTGTCGAGCAGGGTACGCAGCAGATAGGCCGGATGGTAGGTGACGATCAAGGGGATGCCTCGGTAGTCATGCAGCTTGCCGCGTGCCGCGCCGATCTTCACCTCCGCCTGCAACAGCGTCTGCGCCGCCGGACGTCCCAGCGCGACAATCAGTTTGGGCTGGATCAATTCGATCTGCCGTTCCAGATACGGCCGACAGGCGGCCGCTTCCTCTGGGGCTGGCGTGCGATTCTCCGGCGGTCGGCACTTGACCGCGTTGGCGATGTACACATCCTCGCCGCGTTTGAGGCCGATCGCCGCCAGCATGTTGTCGAGCAGTTTGCCAGCCTGGCCGACGAAGGGCTCGCCGCGCTGGTCCTCTTCGGCGCCCGGGCCTTCGCCGACAAACAACCAGTCGGCATTGCGGTCGCCGACGCCGAGCACCGCCTGTTTGCGCGCCTCGCACAGTCGGCACTGGCGACACGCCGCCACGGTCGTGGCGAGTTCCTCCCAGCTCATGGCGGCTTGCGCAACGACGGCTGCAATCGGCGCGGCACCCTCCGGCACCGGCTCGGGATCGGCTGGCAGCAACGGCGTCGTGGTGAGCGTTCCGGCGGCTTCGACCTTCGCCGGCGCCGCGCGCAGCTTCCAGACGGGCCCCAGGCCCATCTCGCGCAGAATCTCGTCGCGTTTCGCCGTCATAGGTCGCGCGTCATCACGATGGCATCCTCGCGGCCCGCGTGTGCCGGGTAATAGTCGCGGCGACGGCCGATCTCGGCAAAACCGTGGCGCTTGTAGAGCGCCTGACCGGAAACATTGCTAGGGCGGACTTCCAGCAACATGCGCGTTGCTGCTCGCATCCGCGCCACCTCGAATAAGTGGCCCAACAGCGCCGAGCCCAGGCCGCGACGCTGCAGTTCCGGCAGCACGGTGATATTCAGCAAGTGCACTTCGTCCAAGACCAGCATCATGACCGCGTAGCCGATCATCCGTTCATCCTCCCGCGCCAGCCATGCGCCGTAACCGGCCGCCAGCGAATCGGCGAAGTTGCCGCGAGTCCAGGGAAAGGGATGGCTGCGCCTTTCCGCCTCGACCACGGCATCGAGATCGGCTTCCGTCATAGCCGGATAGTGCAGCATTATTTCGCCCCGCCGCGGGCGATCCGCTCGGCAGTGGTCAACGCCACCTTGTCGCGCACATAGATCGGCTGCGCCGCGGCTGCATCCACTGCCGCGCCGCGCTCGAAAGCCCCGGCAGCAAGGCGCAGCACCGCGACGGCGGTGGGGTACACGTCGCCACGCACGCCCTCGAGGTCGGGCTTGCGCGCCCGCAGCAGGGCGCCATAGCTGGAAAAACCGTCGCCGACGCCCCAGCCGCCGGCAAAAGTCGGCGCCGATACCTCGGCGGGCGGCAGGCAAACCGGCGTCATAAGCTGTCTCACCGCATCGCCTGCAACCCGATACGCGGCGCTGTAGACCTCGTTCATGCGCGCATCGAGGCAGGTCCAGACCTCGCCGTCGCCCGCCGCAAGCGCCAGCGCTTCCAGGGTAGACACCGGCAACACCGGCCGATCGAGGCCGTAGGCCAAGCCCTGTGCCACACCGCAGGCCAGGCGCAGGCCGGTGAAGCCGCCGGGACCCGCACCGAAGGCGATGCCGTCGATCTGCCCCAGCGCCAGGCCGGCCTCCGCCAGCAACTCCTGAACCCAGGGCAACAAGCGTTCGGAACCGCCATTGGGCAGTTCCTCGGCGCGCTCGATCGAGGCACCGTTCTGCCACAGCGCGACGGACAGGCGTCGCGTCGCGGTCTCGAAAGCCAACAGCTGCATATGGAATACGGAGCCGCCGATTCGCGATTATTTGCGGCTGCCCAGGATGCCGCGCAGGGTTTCCTGGATGTCGGCCGGAATCAGCACCGTCTTGGCATTGTCCGATTTCGCCAGGTTGCCGATGGCATGGATGTACTTCTCGCCCAGCATGTAGCGCATCGGCGCGTCTTCGGTGCCGATCGCGGCCGCCACGCGGCGAATCGCCTCGGCCGAGGCATCGGCCAGCGTGACCTGCGCTTCGGCCTGCAGGCGCGCCGCCTGCAACTGCGCTTCGGCATTGAGGATGGTCGACTGCTTGGTACCCTCGGCCTTGGTCACCATGGCCTTGCGTTCCCGCTCGGCGGAGGCTTGCGCCTCCATGGCCTTTTGCATGGATTCGGACGGATTGATGTCCTGGATCTCGACCGACTTCACCGTCAGGCCCCAGTCGATGGCTTCGTCGGCCACGCCCTCGCGCAGGCGAGCCTTGATCTTGTCGCGGTTGGAGAGCGCTTCGTCGAGGGTCATCTCGCCGATGATCGAACGCAGCGTGGTCATGATCATGTTGCGGATCGCCTCGGAGAAATCCGTGACGCCGTACACCGCCTTGATCGGGTCGGTGACCTTGATGAAGGCGATGGCGTTGGTCAGGATCACCGCGTTGTCCTTGGTGATGACTTCCTGCTCCTGCACGTCGAGGATGATGTCCTTGGTGGTCAGCTTGTAGCGCACCTGGTCGAGGTAGGGAATAATGATGTTGAGACCGGGAAGGAGAGTGGTGTGATATTTCCCCATGCGCTCGACGATCCACTCCTCGCCCTGCGGCACGATGCGCACGCCCTTGGCGATGGTGACCGCGACAAAAACAAAAACTGCGATGACAAAGAACGCGAATTCACCCATGACCGACCCTTTCAGTATTTGCCAACCTTCAATATCTGGCCATCCACTGCCAGCACCCGCACGCGCTCCCCGGCCGCAATGGATTCGTCGGCCAAACAAGGCCAGACATCCGCGCCCAGAATCGGCTTCTGGAAACGCACTTCGCCGCGCGCCGAAGCCACGCCCAGCGGTTCGACCGCGCGCACCAGGACGCCGATCTCGCCCAAGACCTCGTCGGCCCGGCCGGAGCGCGTCTTGCCGTCATCGCGACGGAAGACGCGGAACCAGAGCACCGTCATCAGCACCGACGCGACCGTCCACAGCAGCACCTGGGTGGTGAAGGCCATATCCGGCACGGCCAGCATGGCAACGCCTACCAGCAGCGCGCCGAGGCCGAACCAGATGATGAAGAAACTGGGAACGGCCAGTTCCACCAAGCCCAGACCGAGGCCGAGAACCATCCAGTGCCACCAGGCAAGTTCCATTTGGCTGCGCGTCCTTTCCTCGTCGTGTCCCGTGATCGGCCGGCTGGCAGACAGCATCACTGATCACCCGGATCGGAATATTTTATCGCCTTTGCCGCGCACGCCTTTCCCCATCCGACAGATAATTCAAGGCCGCTGGCGTCGATCGTGCATTCCGGAAACCCGCGCGATTCTGACACCCGTGATCGAGGCGATTCCGCGAAACAACAATTGACACTTTTTTGCAAAACCTGGTTGTTGACAATGAATTGTTTGTCACACTGCGTTACCATTCGCATAGAATTCAACCCGCCACTACCATCATCACTCCCACGAGGTCACACATGAACAAGTCTGAACTGATCGAAATCACCGCCAAGGAAGCCGATATCAGCAAGGCCGCTGCCGAGAAGGCACTGTCTGCTGTGATGGCAGCCATCGTCAAGGCCGTATCCAAGGGTGACACCGTTACCCTGGTGGGCTTCGGTAGCTTCAAGTCGTCCAAGCGCGCCGCGCGCGTTGGCCGCAACCCGCAAACCGGCAAGGAACTCAAGATCGCCGCCACCACGGTGCCGCGCTTCACCGCTGGCGCCACCTTCAAGGCTGCCGTTGCCGGCAAAAAGGCTGCCAAGAAGAAGTGAATATCAGCGTTTGAAGTTTCTTTCAGGCCCGCCATGCGCGGGCCTTTTTATGTCCCCATCCTTTAGGTGGGGACGGTATCCCCTGGTGGGATATGTCCCCATCCTTTATGTGGGGACGGTATCCCCTGGTGAGATCAGCCGCTGGCGCCTCGCCTCGAACAAACATACCGCGGTTGCTGCCGCCACGTTGAGCGATTCAGTACCGCTTGCCAACGGAATCGTGACGCGCTGCTTCGCAGCGACGACCAATTCCGGCGACAGTCCGGCGCCTTCGTTGCCCACCAGCCAAACCCTGGGGCCCGCAAGATCGAGCGCGTAGAGGCTCTTGCCACCGCGGACCACGGTAGCCATTGAGGTTCCCGCACACGTCGCCAGCACCGCGACGAGGTCCGCCTGCTCGCGGATCGTCAGCGAGAAGTGCGCCCCCTGCCCGGCCCGCAGCACACGCTGGGTCCAGGCCCCGGCGCAGCCCGGTCCCAGTACCACGTCGCGTACGCCGGCGGCGGCGGCGGTACGCAGAATGCCACCAACATTACCGGCATCCTGCACCGCGTCGAGCAGCACGGCGTCGCCCGCGATATCGCCGACAGGCGCTGCCGGTATGTCGATCACGGCGGCGATCCCCGTCGGGTTGCTGACTCCTGAAATTTCGCGGAACAGCTTGTCATGCAGGACCACGCGATCATGGTCGCCGGCGATCGCCAGCAAGGCGGCGATTTCTGCATCCTGCTGTCCGCTCTCGCTCACCAGCAGTTGCTTGACGTCGATGGCGCGGGCAAAGCAGCCTGCCACCAGGTGAATGCCGTCGAGCAATGCACGCCCTCGCCGGCGCGGATCGTCGATCAGCGCTTGCAGTTCCTTGAAGCTGGCATTATGGCGCGAGCTGATGTAGCGAGAACTGTTCATCCGCGACCTTCAAGCAGCATCCGTACCGGTGCGAAGCTGCGGCGATGAAAACAGGCCGGCCCGTGCAGCTTCAGGGCGGCACGATGTGCGGCGGTGTCATAGCCTTTGTGGCGATCCAGCGCATACTGCGGATAGGCCTCGTGAAGGCGCAGCATCTCGGCATCGCGCGCCGTCTTGGCAAGAATCGATGCGGCCGAGATCGCCGGCTCGGTCGCATCGCCACGGACAATGGCGCGCGCCGGAAGCTGCAACTGAGGGCATCGATTGCCATCGATCAAGGCCTCGCTCGGTTGCACCGACAAGGCCTCGACCGCGCGGCGCATCGCCAGCAGCGTCGCCTGCAGAATATTGATTTGATCGATTTCCTCGACCGACGCCCAGGCAATGCCGAAAGCCAGTGCCTTGCCCCGGATTTCCAGGGCCAGGCGCTCACGCGTGCGCGCGGAGAGTTTCTTCGAGTCGGCCAAGCCCCCGATTGGCTGCGCCGGATCGAGGATCACCGCCGCTGCATACACCGGTCCGGCGAGCGGACCGCGGCCCGCCTCGTCCACGCCGCAGATCAGATGCATGTTCCCGCCGGGCCGTCCCAAGGGAACATCAGCCAAGCAACCGGAAGCCGCGCCAGCGGCTGAACCGTCGTCACCCCATTTCCCGGAAAGGGGGCTGGGGGGATTGTCTCTTTCATGCCTTCTGCAGATAGGGCAGTACCGCGTCGGCAGCCTTCTGCGCCGTGTCCTGGCGCAGCAAGCGATGGATGCCGTCGAAGACGCGGGCGATGCCGGCACGTGCCTGGCGGTCCACCAGCAGGTTGCCCAAGGCCTGCGCCAGATTTTCCGGCGTCGCCTCGTCCTGCAAAAACTCGGGGACGACATAACGGCCGGCGAGGATATTCGGCAGCCCCACCCAGGGCAGGTATCGCATGCCCCGCATCAGGCGCCAGGACCACGGCGACATCTTGTAGGCGATCACCATGGGCCGCCCGACCAGCGCGGTCTCCAGCGTCGCCGTGCCGCTCGCCACCAGCGCCGCATCGCTGGCGGCGACCGCGTCCGCGGCATGGCCGAACATCAGGGTAAACGGCAGTTCGTCGGCTTTCAGCTTCCACAGCGCGGTCTCGAACTGCAAGCGGGTTTCGCGCGACACCAGCGGCACCAGAAACTGTAGCGTCGGATAGCGCGCCAGCAGCAGCTTGGCAGTCTCGATGAAGGTCTCGGCCATGAAGTGCAGCTCGGACTGCCGGCTGCCCGGCAGCAGTGCAAGCACCGGCCGATCCTGCGCTACGCCGAGCCGCTCGCGCACTGCGCGCTGATCTATTTCGAGCGGAATCACATCGGCCAGCGGATGTCCGACATAACTGCACCGAACCGAAGTATCCCGGTACAGTTCGGGTTCGAACGGATACAGGGCGAGAATGTGGCTCACCGACTGGACAATCTTGTTCATCCGGTTCCTGCGCCAGGCCCAGATCGATGGACTGACGAAGTGCACCGTGGGAATTCCTCGCTGCTTCAGTCGCTTTTCCAGCCACAGGTTGAAATCGGAGCCATCGACGCCGATGAAGACATCGGGCTTGTCATTCAGCAAACGGCGCAGAAGCTGACGTCGCATGCGGGTGATGGCCCGATAGTGCCGCAGCACCTCGGCATAGCCGCGCACGGCAAGCATTTCCGCCGGCCACAGCGAATCGAAGCCCTCACGCTGCATCCGGGGACCGCCGATGCCGTAAAACCGCGCCTCCGGCAGATGCTGCTTCAAGGCGGCGATCAGATGCGCGGCCAGCTGGTCGCTGGAGGCCTCGCCCGCCACCATGGCGATCCGTACCATCAGCGAATGATCCCCCGTCCGGCAAGGCCCAGGAAATCGATGAGCAAGGCCAGTTCCGGCACTGCGGCCGACTCGGCGGCAATGCCGGCGCGGGCCTCGTCGAGCTTCATGCCGCTCTTGTACAGAATCTTGTAGGCCCGCTTCACTGCGGCCACGGCATCGGCTGAAAAACCGCGCCGCTTGAGGCCCTCGGCATTGATCGCGCGCGGTTCGGCCGGATTGCCGGAGGCCATGACGAACGGCGGCAGATCCTGCAGCAGGATGGTGCCCATCGCTGTGATGCTGTGGCCGCCGATGCGGACGAATTGATGCACCGCCGTGAAGGCGCCGAGAATGGCCCAGTCTTCGACATGCACGTGGCCGGCGATCTGCGCGTTGTTGGCGAATATGGTCTGGTTGCCGACCTGGCAATCATGTGCCAGATGCACATAGGCCATGATCCAGTTGTCGTTGCCGAGACGGGTAACGCCGACATCCTGCGCCGTGCCGCAGTTGAAGGTACAGAATTCGCGGATCGTATTGCGGTCGCCGATTTCCAGCCCTGTCGGCTCGCCTGCATACTTTTTGTCCTGCGGCTGCTCGCCGATCGAGCAAAACTGGAAAATACGGTTGTCGCTGCCGATCCGGGTGTGGCCGGTAATGACTACGTGGGGCCCGATCACGGTGTGATCGCCGATCTCGACATGTTCGCCGACCGTGGAATAGGGGCCGACGACGACCCCCTTGCCGAGCCTTGCCGCGGGATGGACGATGGCCGTTGAATGGACGCTCATCAGGGCGTGGGGCGCACGGCGCAGATCAGATCGGCTTCCGCCGCAACTTGACCATCGACCTTGGCGGTCGCCGAAAATTTCCAGATGCCGCGCTTGTTGGCCTGCAACGCGACATCGATCACCAGTTGATCGCCGGGGCCGACCGGCTTCTTGAAGCGCGCGTTGTCGATGCCGACGAAATAGTACACCGACTTGTCGTCAGGCTTGCTGCCCATGGTCTTGAAGGCAAGAATCGCCGCCGTCTGCGCCATTGCCTCGACGATCAGGACGCCGGGCATCACCGGATGATGTGGGTAGTGGCCAGGAAAGAACGGCTCATTGACGCTGACATTCTTGAGTCCGGTGATGCGCTCGCCGGGGACTACGTCGAGCACGCGATCGACCAGCAGGATCGGATAGCGATGCGGCAGGTAGTCGAGAATCTGGTGGATATCCATGCGGGAATCGACTGTCCCGCTGGCGGTGGCTGAACTCATGATTTCTTCTCCAGTGCGGCAAGCCGCTGTTCGAGGGCTCGGATTTTATCGGCCATCGCATCCAGATGACGCAGCCGCGAGAAATTTCTGAGCCAGTCGCCATGTTCGAGAAAGGGTATCGCGCCGCTATAGCTGCCCGCGTTCGGTATCGACTTGGTCACCAGCGTACCCGCGGCAAGATCGACGTCGTCAGCGATCTGCAGGTGGCCGAGAATCACCGTGCCGCCACCCACAGTGCAGCGAGCGCCGACCACGGCGCTGCCGGCAATCCCGACACAGCCCGCCATCGCGGTGTGGGCCCCGATCCGCACATTGTGGCCAACCTGTATCTGGTTGTCGAGCTTGACGCCGTCGCCAATCACCGTATCGCCCAGTGCGCCGCGATCAATCGTGGTGCCCGCGCCGATCTCGACATCGTCGCCGATCAGCACACGCCCCACTTGCGGTATCTTGACCCAGGCGCCATCGGCTTCGCGCGCGAAACCGAAGCCGTCGGACCCGATCACCGCCGCGGAATGGATCAGGCAGCGCGCGCCCACCAGGCAGCCGGCATAGATCGCCACGTTGGCGGCAAGCCGGCTGTCGGCGCCGATCTCGACGCCGGCACCGATGCTGCAGTTGGCGGCAACCACCACCCGCTCGCCGATCTTCGCGCCGGGGCCGAGCCAGACGTTGGACCCGATGCTGGCGGTGGCGGCCACCTCGCCCTCGATCACCGCTGTCGGATGAATCCCGGGCTCGGGGTCCGGCAGCGGATTGAGCCACTGGGCGACCCGCGCGTAATAGAGATAGGGCTGCGGCGTCAGAATCGCCGCTGCCGGCCCGTCCACCGCAGGTGGCGCCATGATCACCGCGGCAGCGCGGGTCGTCTTCAGTTGCGGACGGTATTTCGGGTTGGCGAGAAAAGCCAGGTCGCCGGGGCCAGCGTTCTCCAGCGTGCCGATGCGCGCAATCGCCGTATCGCCGGCGCCGACTATTTCTCCACCAAAGCGGGCGACAATCTCGTCGAGCCGCAGCTCCACGGCGGGTGCGGCTTACTTGGTGCCGTCGCCCAGCGCCTTGATCACCTTGTCGGTGATGTCGATGCGCGGGTTGGCGTAGACCGCCTCCTGGAAAATGATATCGTACTTCTCGGCTTCGGCGATCTGCTTGATGATCTTGTTCACGCGCTCGAAAATCGCCGCCATCTCCTCGTTCTGGCGCTGGCTCAGATCTTCGCGAAACTCGCGCTGCTTGCGCTGGAAATCGCGGTTGAGTTCGCCGAACTCGCGCTCCTTGGCGCGCCGCTCGCTCTCGGCCATGGTCACCGCGTTCTTGTCGAGATTCTCCTGCAGCCCTTGCAGCTGCTTGGCAATGCGCTGCAGATCCTGGTCGCGCTTCTCGAAATCCTTTTCGATCTTCTTCTTGGCGCGTGCCGCCTGGGGAGCGTCATTCAGTATCTTCTGGCTATTGACGAAGCCGATCTTGCTGTCGGCAAGCGCACCGGCGGAAAACGACAACAAGGCAAGAGCGGTCAAAACATATTTCTTCAGCATAACTCTCTCACTATAACAAGTGGATCAAAAGACCGAACCCATCTGGAACTGCAGACGCTGTACCTTGTCCTCGGTCTTCTTGTTGAACGGATTGGCGTAGGAGAACTTCAGCGGCCCCATCGGCGAATTCCACGACAGCGCAATGCCGCCGCTGTATCTCAGGCTGCCCAGGCTGAACTTGTTGTCGTAGCCCCAGACGTTGCCGGCATCGAAAAAGCCGGAAAGGCGCATCGAATTGTCGCGCCCCATGCCGGGCACGGGGAACAGCAGCTCGACGTTGCCGATCAGGCGCTTGTTGCCGCCGACCGCTTCGCTGGTAGCGGTGTCGCGCGGCCCCAGGGAATTGGAGTCGAAG
>Ga0154354_1073_pt5 | contig 60721 bp, 55 predicted proteins | sample RifGroA2_FD_115882 | JGI IMG/M metagenome (GOLD analysis project Ga0154354, IMG submission 115882) | Rhodocyclales bacterium GWA2_65_19
TCATCACATAGTCCAGCAGCACGTAGCCGTCGCCGAACTCGGCGGCCACCTCATGTCCCTCGCTTTCGCAAATGGCCCGCAATACCGCGCGTATGGACGCATCGTCATCCACGATTGCTATCTTCATTTCGATCTGCCCTTGACTTGAATTAGGTCCATTGTCCTGGCCGCAGAATACCAGCGTCCGGCCGCAGTCCGGTGTCGCCGCCCGCCAAGCCGCGCAGGACGACCGGGATTTCCTGCGGCGAGGTTGAAATCCGGCGGATTGAGGCCGATGATGGGCTCCGTCGGGAGGACAGCAACATGCGCATCGGTTTTTTCGGGGCGGCGGGAGAGGTGACCGGTTCATGCACGCTGGTCGAGACGGCAGCGTGCCGGTTCCTGGTCGATTGCGGCATGTTCCAGGGGGGACGCGAAGCGCGTGCAAAAAACCTGAACGCCTTGAAGTTCGGCTTCGACGTCCGCGCCATCGATTTCGTCCTGCTGACGCACGCCCATATCGACCATTCCGGCCTGCTGCCGCTGCTGTCGGTGCTCGGCTATCGCGGGCCGGTGTATGCCACGCCGGCCACGATCGATCTGCTCCAGGTGCTGTTGCGCGACAGCGCGCACATCCAGGAGAAGGAATCGGAGTGGGCCTTGCGCCATCAGCGGCGGCGCGGCGACAGCAGCAAACCGGGCCTGCAGCCACCGCTATACACGGTGGCCCAGGCCGAGGCCGCGCTCAAGCTGCTCGCCCCGGCACCCTACGGCAAGCTGATGCGCCCGGCCGAAGCGATAGCGGTGTGCAGCCACGACGCCGGCCACATCCTCGGGTCATCCTGGTTGGAGGTGACGGTCACCGGCGAGGGCAGGCCGCGCCGCCTGGTTTTTTCTGGCGACCTCGGCATGCGCGACCGGCCGGTGCTGCATGACCCGGAACCGGTTGCTGCCGAGGCCGACGTGCTGTTGATCGAATCGACCTATGGCGACCGCCTGCACCGCCCCTTGGCCGAGACCGAGGACGAAATCGTCGCGGCTTTCGAGCGCACGCGCCGTACCGGGGGCAATCTGATCATCCCCGCCTTCGCTGTCGGCCGCACCCAGGAAATCATCTACATCCTGGCCGACCTGGTGCGTCGCCAGCGCCTGGCGCCGCTCAAGATCTTCGTCGATTCCCCGATGGCCACGGCCGCCACCAACATCACGCTGCAACATCCGGAACTGGTCGACCGTCACACCCACGAACTGATCGCCTGGATGCGGCAGCATCCGGGAAAAATCAAGCTGGAATTCGTTGCCGATGTCGACCAGTCGCGCGCATTGAACGAGGTGCGCAGCGGCGCGGTGATCATCTCGGCCAGCGGCATGTGCGAGGCCGGCCGCATCAAGTACCACCTGCGCGAGAACCTGCCGCGCAGCGAATGCACCATCCTCATCACCGGTTTCCAGGCGGCAGGCACGCTCGGCCGCCGCCTGGTCGATGGCGCGCGCCTGGTCCATATCTTCGGCCAGGCCGTCCCGGTCAGGGCCAGCATCCATACCGTGGGCGGCCTGTCGGCGCATGCCGACCAGGCGGGGCTGCTCGACTGGCTGCGCGGTTTCCGCAGGCCGCCGCAACATACCTACATCGTGCATGGCGAGCCCGCCGCCTCGGCGTCTTTCGCCCAAGCGATCCAGGATCAGTTGGGCTGGCCCGCGCCGCACCTGCCCCACCTGGGCGAGCGAGTCGCGCTCTAGGGCTGGGAGGGCTTATCGGCATCGGGAGCAGCGGTTTTACATGCCTTGCCGATGTTCGATCGGGTCGCGGCTGATGGGTGGTTTTGGGGCCTGAGCCGTCGGTATCGGTGCGATGCCGGTCTATGGCTGTGTTGTGGAAATTTGATGAACCCACATTTCCGGCAAGTGCGGTCTCCGGATCGGGAATCGAGGAAGCGAGGCCGTCGGCGTCTGGCGCAGGGCTGTTGTTGGACTGACGGGATGTTTTGCGACCAATTGAAGATATTGCACTTGGAGTATTATTCCGTCCGTCATAAATATCAATTCATAGGTTGCCCCATGGATCGTCTTAATCACTGTTAGCGATGTCGACTACTCGCGCGCACTGCAATGAATGTGGTGGGGAACGGAATCATGACGTTCTCCACTCCGAAAAGACATCGTGGTCAGACGATGAATATGGAATATCTGGTAGCGAACACTACGAAACGCTGAAATGTTTAGGATGTGATGCCATCAAGCTCCGGCACACCTCATGGTGCTCTGAAGACGACGGACCCACAATTCACTATTTTCCACCGTCAATATTCCGAAAACGCCCCGAGTGGATGAACACGTTGGTGCTAGAGCTTCCATCGGAAGAAGAATTTGTTGAAGACCTTCTCTCCGAGATTTATAGCGCCTTGCAGAATAATCAGCGGCGTCTGGCCGCGATGGGTATTCGCGCCCTACTTGAACAGATCATGATCGCGAAGGTTGGAGATCATCGATCTTTCGTCAAAAACCTTCAGGAGTTTGAGGCTGGCGGGTTTGTCTCAAAGAAGCAGAGAGAATGGCTAGAAACAATTTTGGAAGCCGGCCACGCAACAATCCATAGATCATTTCGGCCGTCAAAGACTGATCTTGTTGCCTTGGTCAATATTACCGAAAGTGTCATCGAGACAACATATCTTCACGACGCCCAGGTGGAAAAACTGCGTAAGCGAATTCCGCCAAGAAATGGTGGCACCAATAGCTAACTCGACCTCGCTCCCTTCGCTCGTTGGACGCTGCACGATGATGCCGCGCAACGTCGGTTAGCTTGAGCGTTGAGGCTGTAGAAAAACCCGTTTGGGAATTTGATGAATGCCATGAAAATAACCGGGCCTCTCAAAACGCGCTCTACGGGCCGATCTCCAGCCGGGGAATGGTCAAGGGATTCCCAGAATTGGCCTCAGCCGACCTTTCAGGGGATTTTTCTACAGCCTCGTTGGGCCTCTTACAGCGAACGCATAGCCATTTGACAAGCGTACGCGTTAGCGTACCATTCAGGCTTCCTTGAAGGAGCACGAAATGAACACGCTTACCGCCAGCGAAGCTCGCGCCAATCTGTACCGGCTTATTGATCAAACCGTGGAGTCACATGAGCCGATCATCATTTCCGGAAAACGCAATAGCGCCGTGCTGCTCTCCGCGGAAGATTGGAGCGCAATTCAAGAAACCTTGTACCTGTTGGCCGTGCCTGGCATGCGCGAATCCATCAAGGCTGGTATGGCCGAGCCCCTCGCGAAAAGCTCGAAGGAGCTTAAGTGGTGAGTTGGGCCATTGTTTATGCGAAGCAAGCAATGAAGGACGCAAAGAAGCTCGCAGCAAGCGGTCTTAAACCAAAAGCGCAAGAACTGCTCGCGGTTCTTGGCAACGACCCATTTCAAAATCCTCCACCGTTCGAGAAGTTGGTCGGCGATCTTTCCGGCGCGTACTCTCGCCGCATCAATATTCAGCACCGCATCGTGTACGAAGTCTTTACCAAAGAGAAAACGGTTCGCGTCCTGCGTATGTGGACGCACTATGAATGAGAAGCCCGGCCGATCCCCGCCGGCTGCGTCCGGCGTCACCGCAAGCAGGACAGAACATCCATATCAAGCGCAAACCCCGCACCAAGACCCCGTGATGAATCTCCACCTCGGATACCTCCCCGGCTGCATAGGCCGTGTCGTTGAGATGCATGCGACCTACTACGCCAAGGCCGTTGGCTTCGGCGCGCCCTTCGAGGCCAAGGTGGCCGCCGAGCTTGCGCAGTTCTGCCGCCACTTCGAGGCAGGCCGCGACGGCCTCTGGCTTGCCGAGGACGCCGGAGTCATACATGGCTCGGTCGCCATCGACGGCTCGCACTATCAAGCGTCGGGGGCCCACCTGCGGTGGTTCATCACGTCGGACGCAATGCGAGGCAAAGGCCTCGGCGCGCAATTGCTCGGCGCCGCGATGGCTTTCTGCCAGGCGCGGGGCTATCGCAAGGCGTACCTCTGGATCTTCGACGAACTGCATGCGGCGCGCCACCTGTACGAGAAGTTCGGCTTCAAGTTGGCGCGCATGCAGCGCGGGTCGCAGTGGGGCAAGGAAGTCAATGAACAGTTGTTCACGTTCGGCGACGCCTCAACTGCCACCGATCCACCGATGGGGCGAGGAAATCGCCGTGCTACCGGCGCCGACTCTTGAAAAATGCGCTTTGCCGCGCCGGCAGACCGGTAGCGCGGGTTGGCCGAACTCGATGAGCCATGCGCGGCTGGGCCGGCTCGGTTTGCCCGGCGCTACTGAAGCGCGCTCTTCTCCACCTCGTTCCTGAGTGCAAAGACTGCGCTGATCAACTGCCGCGACGCCGTCTCGAATGGCCCTTCAAGGCCCGCCCTGGCGCCTGCCTGATTGCCTTGTTCCACTCGCTTGACCACTTCGGCGGCGCAGGCGTGAAATTCGGCATGTTTCCTCACCACTTCGTCGTAAATCGCCGAATCCTTGTGCGTCGCTCCGGCGCCGTAGATCCATTTGCCAAAGTCGCACAAATCATCCTTGCAAACCGCGGCGACATCGAGGCCTTCGCTGGTTCCGCTGTCTATCATTCGCTTCAGGCGCAACTTCCATACGAGATGGGCCGCCATCGCGTCGTCGAACGTCATCAACTCTCTCCCTTTTGCCGTTTCGGCCTATTCCCAAAGTAATAGTAGGGATTGGTCGCCTCCGATGTCAAGAAGATTCAGGCGCGAGCGGCACCAGGCCGCGACGGGCTTATGGCGCAGGCCTGGGGGCGGGCGCCGCCTGGTTCAGCGACGCCTGCAGCTTGACCCAGTCATAGGCCAGGGCCGGTTGCGGCGGGGCGTCGCGCATCAGTTGCTGCAACCGGGCCGAGCGTTCGCTGCTGGCCGGATGGGTCGACAGCAGGCTCAGCGCCTCGGGCAGCGCGCCCTGTGCCTTGCCCAGCCGGTCGAAAAAGCTGGCCATGCCGCGCGGGTCGATGCCGGCCTTGAGCAGGCGAGCGTGGCCGCCCGTGTCGGCGGCGATCTCCTGCTCGCGCGAAAACTGCATGGCGGCGAGATGCTTGATCCAGTCGCCGGCCAGGCCGCCGCCGAGATCGCCGCTGACGGCCAGCCAGAGGACGGAGAGGCCCATGGCCTGGACCATGCCGCGCAGGCCGTGGCGGCTCTCGACGTGCTGTATCTCGTGCGCCAGGACGCCGGCGACTTCCTCCGCCGAGCCGGCCTTGGCGATCAGGCCGCGATGCACCACGATGTAGCCGGCGGGCAGGGCGAAGGCGTTGATCGATGGGTCATCGACCAGGTGGAAGCGATAGACGTAAGGCGTCGGCGCCGCGGCCGCCAGCCGTGCGCCGAGTTGCTCGACCAGTTGGTTGGCGGCGCTGCCCTCGATCAGCTTGAGTTGCCGCCGTTGCAGAGTCCACATTTCGTCCGCCAGGCGCTGCTCCTGCTGCGGTGGAATCTGCGTCACCAGCAGATCGACCAGCTCGCCGCGAAAGGCGAAGAACAGGCCCAGCAGCAGTATTGGCAGGCCGAGGAGGAGGAACAGCGAGGCCCACAGCCAGGCGCGGGTGCGGGCATCGCCGCGCGCCGTGCCGGCCTGCGCCGGCGCGAGGCGGCGCAGGATCGCTACCGCCGTGTCGCCGGCGCCGACTCCTTGATCCAGCGCCAGGGCGCAGCGGCCGCCCGGCACGTCCCACTCCAGCAGCAGCCCGGCGCCCTGGCGCCGCGCCGTCAGTTGCTCGGCGCGCACTGCGCGACCGGCTTCGGGCCAGGTTTCCAGGTGCAGAACCTCGCCGCTCCAGCGGGCCTGGATTTCGGCGCCGGCCGGCGGCAAGCCGGGGCCGAAACCGCGGCCGGTGAAGCGGGCTGAGTCGCGCATCGGGGGCTAAACGCCGGGCTGCGGCGCCGGCTTCAGTCGTCGCCGCCGAGAATGTTGCCGAGGATGCTGCCCTGCTCGCCGCCCGAGCCGCCGCCGCCCTTGCGCACCGGCGCCGCGGCGAAGATGCGCGAGGCGAGGCGGGCGAAGGGCAGGGACTGCATCCAGACCGTGCCGGGGCCGCGCAGCACGGCGAAGAACAGGCCCTCGCCGCCGAACAGGGCGGTCTTGATGCCGCCGACGAACTGGATGTCGAAATCGATGCTCGGCGTATAGGCCACGACGCAGCCGGTATCCACGCGCAGCACTTCGCCGGGCGCCAGGTTGCGCTCGATCACGGTGCCGCCGGAATGGGCGAAGGCCATGCCGTCGCCGTCAAGCTTCTGCATGATGAAGCCTTCGCCGCCGAAGAAGCCGGTGCCGAGTTTCTTCTGGAAGGCGATGCCGAGCGAGACGCCCTTGGCCGCGCAAAGGAAGGCGTCCTTCTGGCAGATCATGGTGCCGCCGAACTTCTGAAGGTCGAAGGCGATGATCTTGCCGGTATAGGGAGCGGCGAAGGCGACCCGCTTCTTGCCCTGGCCCTTGTGTGTATACACCGTGGTGAACAGCGATTCGCCGGTGATCAGGCGCTTGCCGGCGCCGACCAGCTTGCCGAACAGCCCGCCCTGCTGCGCCGAGGCGTCGCCGAACACCGTGTCCATGACGATGCCGTCTTCCATGTACATCATGCTGCCGGCTTCGCCGATCGCGGCTTCGCCCGGGTCGAGCTCGATTTCGACGAACTGCATGTCGTCGCCGTGAATGAAATAGTCGATGACGTCCATGGCCATGATGCGATCTCCGGTTCGGGTGGCAGGGGCGCACAGGATACCGGAATTGGCGGCCGGCTTTTTCCTGCCGGCGGCGGCACCCGCGCCGCCGAATAAGCTTTACTATTTTGGCTCCGGCATTGTCTGCCCGGCACAGCAAAGGAAAATCGCATGAGCCATGTGAAGTCCCGCGAAGTGGTCCTCGCCATCAAGGCCACGGACGAGCTGCTGCAGGCGCTCGGCGCCTTGCGCGACGGTTGGCGGCGCGATCCCGGCACGGTGCCGAAGGGGCTCTCCTGTTCGCAGTCGAAGGAGGGCCAGTTCGTCCTGGTGGCGGCCGAATCCGTCTTCGTCACGCTGCCGGGCGCCTGCGTGGTCAAGGGTCTCGGCGCGATCGAACTGGTCGGCGCCGAGCCGGCGTTCGAGGAGGGGGCGAGTTCGAAGACCCTGGTCTTGCGCGAAACGGAGGACGGCTGGAAGTTCTCCGTCAAGTTCGTGCCGCCGATCGTGCGCGAGCGCAACGCGAAGTGAAGCGACATTGAACTTCAGCGTGGGCCTGTCGTTGCCCACGCCGCATGACATGCGCCAAGCTTCAGGCGGCGGGCCGGCTGCCGATGAAGCGCGGGTTCTCGAACAGCGAGTCGATCCTGACCTGGCGCACCTCGGGGTGGTCGGGCACCAGGTACATGGCCGGCGTCAGCATCTCCTCGAAGATTCCGCGCAGGCTGCGCGCACCGACGCGGTACTCCATCGCCAGGTCGGCGATCTGGCCGAAGACCAGCGGGTCGATGGTCAGTTCCACGCCGTCGCGTTGCAATATCTGGCGATACTGCCGGTAGATCGAGTTTTCCGGCTCGGTCATGATCCTTACCATCATCTCGCGCGAGAGCGGCTTCAGGTGCGCGACGATCGGCAGGCGTCCGGCGAATTCCTGGATCAGCCCGTATTCGAACAGGTCGGTCGGCTTGACGCGCGCATTCAGGCGATCGAGCAGCTTGGGGTTGTCGTCTTCCGAGGTGGCGATGAAGCCGAAGTTGCGGGTCTTGGCGAGGATTTCGTCGATCCCGACGAAGGCGCCGCCGCAGATGAACAGCACCTGGGTGGTGTCGATGTAGCGCTCGCCCTTGATGCTGACCGGGGCGCCTTCCATGATTTTCAGCAGCGCATGCTGGACGCCCTCGCCGGACGTCCCGCGGGCCTGGCCGTGTTGGCTGCCGAGGTCCTTCAGCTTGTCGATCTCGTCGATGAAGACGATGCCGCGCTGGGCCTGCCCGACATCGCCTTCGGCCTTGTCGATGAGGCGCTGCAGGATCGCCTCGATTTCCTGGTTGACGTACTCGCTTTGCGCCAGAGAGGTGGCGTTGGCCATGACGAAGGGCACCTGCAGCACCCGCGAGAGGGTCTCGCACAGCAGAGTCTTGCCGGTGCCGGTGGGACCGATCAGGAGCACGTTGCTCTTGACGATCTCGGTCTTGTCGGGCGTGGCGAGTTCGATCTTCCGGTAGTGGGTATAGACGGCGACCGCGAGCTGGCGCTTGGCCTCCTCCTGGCCGACGACATGGAGGTCGAGATAGCTGACGATCTGGCTCGGAGTCATGATGGCGGGCGGCACGGGCCGAAATGGAAACAGGCGTCAGGTTACCAGCATCAATCGGGATTCGACGCGCGAATGCCGGCCGCCGCGGCAGCGCGCCGCGGTGACAATGGCATCACGGCGGAGTGGGATAGACTGACGGAAAAATCGGCTGCCGCCAAGCCCTCTCCCCAACGACATGAACACTGCCACTGCACAGACCACGCGGACCGACCACTGGATTGTTCGCATGAACTACCAGAACCGGTCCGGTTCTTTCGTCATGGTTTTCGCCGCGATCGGCGCACACCGACTGGCCGGCGACCCTGCTCAGCATCATCTGCTTGTCGCTTTACCTGCTGGTGGTCGCCAATGCCGCGTACCGCCGCGCCGTCAAGCTGCACGAAGCGCGGGCGCAGTTGCGCAACGGCGAGCAGGCGCTGCACCGCCAGCTCGATGAAATCCACGCCCTGCAGTCGCGGCTCAGCGAGCAGGCCAACCGCGACCCGTTGACCGGTCTCTACAACCGGCGCTATCTCGATGCCACCATGGACCGCGATCTGGCGTACTGCAAGCGCGAGGGGCACGCGCTGAGCCTGATGCTGATCGATCTCGACCATTTCAAGCGCATCAACGATACCTACGGCCACCAGGCGGGCGACGAAGTCCTCAAGGACCTGGCGGCGATGCTGGGCGAGCAGGCGCGTGCTGCCGACGTGGCCTGCCGCTATGGCGGCGAGGAGTTCCTGCTGCTGTTGCCGAGCATGCCGCAAGCAGTGGCGCTGGAGCGGGCGGAACTGCTGCGCGCCGCTTTTGAGGCGAAGGCGATCCGCTTCGGTGAATTCAGTATCCGGGCAACGCTGTCGATCGGGATTGCCACTTACCCCGGTCATGGCACGTCGCCGCACGAACTGATCGGACGCGCCGATATGGCGCTCTACCGCGCCAAGACCGAGGGCCGCAACCGGGTGGTGGCTTTCGATTCGCCGCCGGCCGTCGCTGCTTTCACCTGCGCCTGGCCCTGCGCGCCGCTATCCCGCCGTACTGCCGACGCCGACTGTTGTACGGCTGTGCCGCTATCCTGCGGCGGCAGTCTCGCCCACCACGTGCCAGATCTCGATGGGCCCTTTGCCCTTGAGATTCACCGTGCCCCTGGCTTCGCAAACGAACTGGTCCTTGATGCGCTCGTAGGTTCCGCGCGTGACCTGGATCGCGCCTTCGCTGCCGCTCGATTCCATCCGGCTCGCGACATTGACGGCGTCGCCCCAAAGATCGTAGATGAATTTGCGCCGCCCGATGACGCCGGCGACGATCGGGCCGGAATTGATGCCTATCCGAAGTTTCAGCCGCTGGCCGACGAACTCGTGGCTGGCGATGTATTCGCGGATGTCGAGCGCCATGCGCACCAGCAGCCGTGCGCTGTCGGGGCGGGGCAGCGGCACCCCGCTCGCCGCCATGTAGCAGTCGCCGATGGTCTTGATCTTCTCGATGCCGTATTTCTCGGCCAGCTCGTCGAAATGCGAGAACACCTCGTTCAGCATCTCGACCAGGTCTTCGGCCCGCATGCGTTCCGAGAGCGGTGTGAAGTTGACCACGTCCGCAAACAGGATGCTGACGTCCTCGTAATGGTCGGCGATGGTCCGTCGGCCGCTCTTGAGGACGGCGGCGATATCGCGCGGCAGGATGTTCAGCAGCAGGTTCTCGGACTTCTCCTGCTCGCTGCGCAGCAGTTCGAGACTGGCCTCCTTCTGCGCGGCGAAGCTATAGAGCAGCGTGAAGGTGATCGCCGATACGGTCACGATGTTCAGGACGAAAAGCATCACCACGGCCCATTGCGGAAGCTTGTTGCCGGTCGCCAGGTAGGGTTCCAGCAGGCCGCTGGCGACGACGACCGCGGCGAAGGCGGCAAACCAACGCGGCGCCCGGCGCGGTTCGTCGAACAACAGTGCGCCCAAGGGACACAACAGGGCCCAGAGAATGACCGCGCTCGAACTGACGAAGCCGCCCAGCGCGAGCTGGAGCAGGAAGGGCAGCAGCAGGATCAGCAGGAACTGGCTGGTACGGAACAACTCGTAGCGGCCGGTGGCGCCGAACAGCGCGACGCTGATCAGCGAAATGCCGGCATAGCCGAGCGGAATCGCGCCGGCGAGAGGCTCCCCGAAGCCGATGTAGAGCAGTCCCCAGAGCACGCCGGCGAAGATGAACATCAGGCTGCCGCCCGCCAACAGCGACTTGTGCAGCCGCACGTCCTCGCTGTCGTCCGGGTCGGCGCCGATGCGGGCGATCGCCAGCAGGAAGGGGCGAAACAAACTCGGCACCGTGACCATCGAACTCTCCTTGTCGGAGATGCGGGATGGTTCAGGCTAGTACCCGTCAAGGGCGAAGTCAATTGCCCCGGCGATCGCGGCGCGGCGCGATCGGGTCCGCGCATGGACCGATCGGCGCGGACAGCCGGGTGACACTCAGCCGCTGCGCTGTTCCAGCCAGAATATCGCGACGACGAAGAGGAAAGCCGCGAATTCGAGCGCGCTGACCCAGACGATCATGCGCACAATGCGGCGCTGTTGCGGCACCATCCGGCCGAGAAAGTCCTCGTGCCACCAGCGCCAGCCGGGCAGCCAGCCCCAGCGCCGGCGGCCGAGCAGATGGCGGCGGAGGGCGTCGACCCAGGGCACCAGGCTGCGATCGACTTCGGCAACGCGCGGATCCTGCGCGTCCTCGATCGCCGGATAGTGCTCGGTGACGACGAGCCGGCAGCCCTCGCCCGCGCCGCCTTCGACCGCCAGCGAGGTGGCGCGCTTGAGGCCGTCCGCGTAGCTCAGGACGATGCGGCGCACGGCGGGTGTCGTCTCGACGCGGACGGTTGTCTCGATGCGCCGTCCGGTGGTCTCGTTCTGCGCGGCGAAGCGCATGCCGTCGGGCAGGCGCCGCCAGTGCCATGGTGGCAGAGCAGCAGTGTCAGTGGTGTTTTCATGGCGACCGATCCGGTGGCTGGGGTCCTTGCCGAGGACGTCAGGGACATAAATCAATAGTTGTCCCGGGTCGACAGCCTCGTCGGGACACGGTATCCGGCTTCGACAGCCTTGGCTTCAAATCTTGCGGCCTCCCCCACCCGCCCGTCGATGTTGTAGATTTGGGCCACTTCCCAGCTGGCGTCGGCACTGCCGAGTTCGGCGGCGATATGCAGCCACTGTGCTGCGCGGCGCTCGCTGCGACGCAGACCATGGGTGCCTTCCATGTACATCATGGCGACGCGATACGCGGATTCCTTATCGCCGCGCAATGCCTGGGTAAGCTCATTACGATAGGCGACATCGCCGGACGGTTCTTCGATCGCGCCCGAAGAAAGCCGCGCGTCCCGCAGGGCCTGAAACGCCTTCCGGGCACCGGCCTGAATGTCCTTGTCAGCCTGACTGTATTGGCTGCCTGGGAAATCCTTCTCGAACTCCTCGCTCAGCTTGACCAGTACGTCCGGCCGAATGGTCTGCTGAAGTTTTTGCCAGCGGGCTTCCATTGCTGCGGTGTAGAGACTCGCATGGCGCTCGCCCGCAGTTGCAGAATAATCCTGCATATTCGCCAACGCGAGTTTCACGTGCTGACCCGTACCGAACGCACGTTCTTCGGACGCTTGTGCGACGATCGGTGACAAAAGGGCTGAGATACCCAACGCAGCGGCTAAGTACAGCCTAGTCTTTTGATTCAGTGATCTTGATTTCATGACGACACTCCTTAAAAAACATCGGGTGCCGGCCATGCTGGTGACGTTGACGGATCCGCCAGGGCGGACACGGCAGCTGGCGAGCATAGAACCTTGCGGTACTTTAGCCCCTGTAGCTTTGCGCCACCGGCTTTCGCCGGGTTTGCGTACTTCGTGTTTCCAAACAAAACAACCTTCCATACAGCGATTTCTTTGTAGCACACGCCGCTACCGAAGTCAATAGCCGAGAAGTTCGGAAGAGTGTCCTGCTGCGCAGGGCGCTACTGGCTGAGTACTATCAACGGGCTGAATGACGAAAAACAAAGGGAGGCTCAGTTCTCCTCCGCCACCATGCGGATGGCGCCGCAGGGACATTCGGTGGCGCAGATGCCGCAGCCCTTGCAGTAGTCGAGGTTGAATTCGAAGCCCTTGCCGGGGCCGAGCTTGATCACCGCATTGTCGGGGCAGACGCCATAGCAGTTGTCGCACTCGAAGCAGTTGCCGCAGGACATGCAGCGGCGCGCCTCGAACAGCGCATTGCCTTCGTCCAGCCCGCCCAGCACTTCCTCGAAGGTCGACTGGCGGCGGATGATGTCGAGCACGGGACGTACGGTCTTCGGCGCGTCGGAGTAGTACCAGGGATTCATGCGCTCGAAGGTGGCGAGTTCGTTCTTCGCCGCCGGTGCGCACTGTTCGCCGCGCAGCCAGGCGTCGATGGCGCGCGCGGCCTTCTTGCCGTGACCGACGGCGACCGTGACGGTGCGCTCGTTGCCGGCCATGTCGCCGCCGGCGAAGACGCCGGGCTGGCCGGTCATCATGTCGCCATCGACCTCGATCATGCCGTCCTTGACGACCAGGCCGGGTACGTTCTCAAGCAGCGAGAGGTCGGTGTCCTGGCCCAGCGCCAGCACCACCGAGTCGGCCTCGATGCGCTCGAACTCGCCGGTCGGCTGCGGAAAGCCCTTGTCGTCGAGCGCCATCTTTTCGACCATGATGTCGGACTCGCCGGCTTCCTTGATGGTCGACAGCCACTTGATCGAGATGCCTTCCTGCAGCGCATCCTCGACCTCGAAGTCGTGCGCCGGCATTTTTTCGCGAGTGCGGCGATAGACGATGATCGCCTCTTCGGCGCCGAGGCGCTTGGCGGTGCGGGCGACGTCGATCGCGGTGTTGCCGCCGCCGTAGACCACTACCTTGCGGCCCAGCATCGGCGCGGCTTCGCCTTCCATGCCACGCAGCACTGCGACCGCGTCGAGTACCTTGCTGGCGTCGCCGGCGGGGATGTAGGCGCGCTTGGCGATGTGCGCGCCGACGCCGAGGAACACCGCGTCGAAGCCGTCCTGCATCGCCTCGGCCACATTGGTGACCTTGGTCCGCAGTTGCAGTTCGACGCCGAAGTCAAGCAGGCGCTGGATTTCGGCATCGAGCACTTCGCGCGGCAGGCGATATTTCGGGATGCCGAAGCGCATCATGCCGCCGGCCAGCGGCGCTGCCTCGTAGATTACTGCCTTGTGGCCGCGGCGCGTCAGGTGGTAGGCGGCCGACAGCCCGGCCGGACCGGAGCCGATGACCAGCACGCGCTTGCCGCTGGCCGCCGCTGCCGGCGCGAACTGCCAGCCGTGCTTGATGGCCTCGTCGCCGAGAAAGCGCTCGACCGAATTGATGCCGACTGCGGAATCGATGTGCTGCCGGTTGCAGGCGCCCTCGCAGGGGTGGTAGCAGACGCGGCCCATGATGGCTGGCAGCGGATTGTTCTCGGTGAGCGAGCGCCAGGCCGTTTCATAGTCGCCGCTTTCGGCGTGGAACAGCCAGCCCTGGATGTTCTCGCCAGCGGGGCAGGTGGCATTGCAGGGCGGCAGGCGGTCGACGTACTCGGGGCGGAAAGTGCGCCACGATCCGGTGCGGTTGGCCAGCGAGGAGCCCGGATTGAGGGTGATGGCGAAGGGCTTGTCCATTTCAGTGGCCCTCCTGGCGGGCTTGCAGCCGGTACTTGCGGATGTTCTTGTCGGCCAGTGCCTGGATGTGCGCAATGGTTTCCACGGCGGGATTCTTGCCGAACAGGTGGGCGTAGCGCTTTTGCGGCCGTAGATCCTCCTCGACCGGCAGCGGCCGCCGTATCGCCAGCACCGACTTTACCTCGCCGTGCTCGGCCTCGAATACCGGGAAGATGCCGGTTTCCTTGGCCAGCCGCGCCATGCGGATGGTGTCGTGCGAGGCGGTGCCCCAGCCTAGCGGACAGGGCACCAGGATGTGGATGTAGCGCGCGCCGCGCATGCCCATCGCTTTGGCGACCTTGTATTCGAGGTCGCGCAGGTCGGCCACGGTGGCGGTGGCGACGTAGGGAATCTCGTGCGCCATGGCGATGGCGGGGACGAACTTGCCCTGGCCGAAGGGATTGCCCGGTTCGGGGCCGAGCGGCATGGTGGTCGCCGTGCGCGCCGCCGGCGGCGTGGCGGAACTACGCTGCACGCCGGTGTTCATGTAGCCGCCGTTGTCGTAGCAGATGTAGAGCACGTCATCGTTGCGCTCGAACATGCCGGACAGGCAGCCGAAGCCGATGTCGGTGGTGCCGCCGTCGCCGCCCTGGGCGACGACGCGGACATCGCCGCCTTGCCCCTTCTGGCGCTTCACCTTGATCGCCGCGGAGATACCAGTAGCTACCGCCGCCGTGTTGCCGAACAGCGAGTGAATCCATGGAATCTGCCAGGAGGTTTCCGGGTAGGGCGTGGAGAAGACTTCTAGGCAGCCGGTGGCGTTGGCCGCAATCAGTTGCCGGTCGGTGGCGTTCATCGCGGCGTCGATCGCGTAGCGCGCCCCGAGCGCTTCGCCGCAGCCCTGGCAGGCGCGATGCCCTGAGTTGATCGAGTTGGTGCGCTGCATGTTGGCCTGGACCGAGCGCTCTTCCGGCGCCAGCAGCCGGTTGCCGACGGTGAAGGTGCCGGTCTGGTAGAACTTGACGGTTTGTAATCCGTTCATGGTGTTGTCGCCTCCGCAGGGCCGCCCCAAGGAGGCGACGAGTCAGTGGATTGGAAGCCGCGCCGCGGCTGAACCGTTGTCACCCCCTTCAGGAAGGGGGCTGGGGGGAAGGGCGTATTCATTCCTAGGCGATCTTGGAAGCCACGGTGCCGACGTCGCGCAGCATGCTTTCCGCCGCCGGCCCCGAGCGCCGCGTCTGCCGTTCGCGTTCGAGTTGCCGGTTGACCACCTTCCAGTCGAGGTCGAGGAAGGTCAGCAATTCCAGGTCGTCGCGGCCGGCCTTCTCGAACAGCGTCGTCAGCGATTTGACCGTGATGGCGCGGCCGCCAAGGCCGGCGACCACGGTGTAACCCTTGAGCCCCATGCCGGTGACGGCCATCCGCACGTTGGTTGCGACGATGCCGCCGATGCCGACGGCGAGGCTCTTCTCCAGCACCAGGAAACGCTTGCAGTGCTTCAGCGCCGCGGCCACCTCGGTCAGCGGGAAGGGCCGAAAGCTGGTGATGCCGAGCACGCCGATCTTGTGCCCGGCGGCGCGCATTTCATCCACGGTGTCCTTGATGGTGCCCAGCACCGAGCCCATGGCGATGACCATGGTCTCCGCGTCGTCGGCGCGATAGGTGTGGATCAGGCCGCCGGTGGTGCGGCCGAAGACCTTGTGGAACTCCTCGGCCAGTTGCGGAATGCGTTCCAACGCCTGCATCTGCTTGGCATGGGCGAGGTAGCGCACTTCCATGAAGGCTTCCGGCCCGACCATGGCGCCGATCGACACCGGTTCGGCCGGATCGAGCACCTGGCGCGGCTCGTAGGGCGGCAGGAAGGCATCGACCTGCTCCTGGGTCGGGATATCGACGCGCTCGTAGGCGTGGGTCAGGATGAAGCCGTCCATGCACACCATCACCGGCAGGCTGAGTTCCTCGGCCAGCTTGAAGGCCTGGATATGCAGATCAAGTGCTTCCTGGTTGGTTTCGGCGAACAGCTGGATCCAGCCACAATCGCGCTGCGAGAGCGAATCGGAATGGTCGTTCCAGATGTTGATCGGCGCGCCGATGGCGCGGTTGGCCACCGTCATGACGATGGGCAGGCCGAGCCCGGAGGCGTTGTACACGGCTTCGACCATGAACAGCAGACCTTGCGATGCGGTCGCCGTGTAGCTGCGGGCGCCGGCGGCGGAGGAGCCGATGGCGACGGACATCGCGGCGAACTCGGATTCGACGTTGATGAACTCGCAGTCGCGCAAGTCGCCCGATTTGACCATTTCGCCGAGACCTTCGACGATGTGGGTCTGCGGCGAAATCGGGTAGGCGCAAATCACTTCGGGCCGGCACAGGGCGACCGCTTCGGCCACGGCATGGGAACCTTCACACTGCTTAAGCATGGGCGGCCTCCTGGCGGCGCGTTTCTTCCATCTTGACGCGAACGAAGTTGTAGGCTTCCGTCGCCCCCGCGACGTTGCCGAGGGCCACCTTGCCCGAGAATTTGTCGTTGATGGCCATGACCACCGATTCCAGGCGGATGACCTTGGACACCGCGGCGAAGCCGCCCAGCAGCGGCACGTTGGGTACCGGCCGGCCGACGTGCTTGAGCGCCAGTTCCATGGCCGGCACGGTGCATAGCCGTTCGTGGCGCCAGTCGCGGACGAAGTCGCCGAGGCCGAGCTGGTCGAAGCTCTTGCTGGTGTTGATCAGGATGTAGCCGTCTTTCTTCAGTCCGGCGAAGACATCGACCTGATGCAGCAGGGTCGGGTCCTGGATGATGATCGCGTCGGGCTCCATGATCGGCTCGCGCAGGCGTATCTCTTTGTCGGCGATGCGACAGAAGGCCACCACCGGCGCTCCCATGCGCTCCGAACCGAAGCTGGGGAAGGCCTGCGCGTGCCGGCCTTCTTCGAACGCGGCGACCGATAGCATCTCGGCCGCGGTGACGACGCCCTGACCGCCGCGGCCGTGTATTCGAACCTGGAACATGATTCCCCCCTGTTTTTGTTCGATCGTGACGACTTTACGCCTTGGCGGGTCGATTGGGAATCAGGGAAATCCGCAATCGGAAAGCCCGACCCGCGCACGACCGGTAGAATCACGCTTTTCCCCGCATCCAGGCCGAAGCATGAAACACATCACCGATGACGTCCGCATTCGCGAGATCAAGGAACTCTCGCCTCCCGCGCACATCCTGCGCGAGTTTCCCACCACCGACGCGGCAGCCGATACGACCTATGAGGCGCGCCAGGCGGTGCATCGCGTGCTGCACGGCGCCGACGACCGGCTGGTGGTGGTGGTCGGCCCCTGCTCGATCCACGACTATGCGGCGGCGATGGAGTATGCGCGCAAGCTGCGCCAGGAAGGAGAGCGCTTCGCCGACGACCTGCTGATCCTGATGCGCGTGTATTTCGAGAAGCCGCGCACCACGGTGGGCTGGAAGGGGTTGATCAACGATCCGCGCATGGATGGCAGCTTCAGGATCAACGAAGGCCTGCGCCTGGCGCGCAAGCTGCTGTGGGAGATCAACGAATTGGGCCTGCCGGCGGCCACCGAGTTCCTCGACACCATTACGCCGCAGTACACGGCGGACCTGATCAGCTGGGGCGCGATCGGCGCCCGCACCACGGAGTCGCAGGTGCATCGCGAACTGGCCTCGGGCCTTTCCTGTCCGGTCGGATTCAAGAACGGCACCGACGGCAACATCAAGATTGCGGTCGATGCGATCAAGGCCTCCGCCAGCCCCCACCATTTCCTCTCGGTGACCAAGGCCGGCCATTCGGCCATCGTCTCGACCAACGGCAACGAGGACTGCCACGTCATCCTGCGCGGCGGCAAGACCACCAACTATGACGCCGCATCAGTGGACGCGGCCTGTGTCGAACTCGGCAAGTCCGGCCTCGCCGCCCGCGTCATGGTGGATTTCTCGCATGCCAACAGCAGCAAGCAGTTCAAGCGCCAGATCGAAGTGGCGCGCGATGTCGCCGCCCAGATGGCGGTCGGCGAGGACCGCATCTTCGGTGTCATGATCGAATCCCATCTCAGGGAAGGTCGCCAGGATCTGACGCCGGGCAAGCCGCTCGAATATGGCGTTTCGGTCACCGATGCCTGCCTCGGCTGGGATGACACGGTGGTGGCGCTGGAGATCCTGGCCGACGCCGTGAAGGCGCGACGGATTGCGCTGGCTGAGCGTTAGCCAAGCGCTGGCTGCAGACTCGCGACGATGACCGGCCGCCTGTTCGCCGCGCTGCTGGTCCTGACGCTGGCCTTCCGCTTCTGGCTGGCGGCCGTCTTTCCGATCACCGGCGACGAGGCCTATTTCATCTGGTGGGGCTGGAAACCGGATTGGGGTTTCTACGACCATCCGCCGATGATCGGCTGGTGGCTCGCCGCACTGCTGCAAGTTGGCGACGCCGAATGGTGGCTGCGTCTGCCGGTCATCCTGCAGCCGGCGCTGCTGGCCCTGGCGGTGTATGGGGCGCTGCCGCGCCTGATTCAGGGGCTGGGCGAGGAACGTCGGCTCTGGGCCGCCGTGCTGGTCCTGCTGGCGCCGGTGAATGTCTGGAACGTGTTCATTACCACCGACACGCCGTTGATCTATTTCAGCGTGGGGTCCGGCCTGGCGTGGATCCGCGCCTGCCGCGACGACGCCCCGCGCTGGTACCTGGCGGCAGGCCTGCTACTGGCGGGCGCGGTGCTTTCGAAGTACTTCGCGGCGATCCTCGGCTTCGCCTATCTGGTGGATGTGCTGCGGCGGCGCCGGCCGGGCGCCTGGGTGGGCCTCGCCATCGCCTACGCCTGCACGCTGCCTGCGCTGGCGCTGATGGCGTGGTGGAACAGCGGCCACTGTTGGCCGAACTACATGTTCAACTTCGTCAATCGCCACGGCGATGCAGGCTGGTCGCTGAAGACGCCGCTGCTCTATGCCGTGACGCTGGTTTATGTGCTGGGGCCGCCGGTGCTGTGGCTGGCCTGGCGCAATCGCCGCGTCACCAGCGCCGACTCTTCAATCCCTTCCGCATTGACGACCCTGGCCTGGCTGCCCTTCCTGCTGTTCGCCGTGCTCTCGCTGGTCAAGCAGATCGGCTTGCACTGGCTGTTGTCCTTCGTGCCCTTCGCCCTGATCTGGCTGACCCTGCGCCTGGCGCCCGCCAGCCTGCGCAGGCTCGGCCTGTTCTTCGCCGGTTTCGCGACGCTGCACATCGCAGCGGTGCTGGTCGTGTCCCGGGTTCCGCTCGAAACCTGGCAGCAGACGCGGCTTTACGATGGCATCGTGCTCAGCTTCGAGCATCGTGCACTGGCGCGCGAACTGCAGCCGTATGGAAAGGACTGGGTGCTGGCGATGGACGGCTATTCGAATGCCGTGACGCTGGGCTACAACCTGCGCCAGTACGTGGTGGTTTTCGGCGAGGCGTCGAGCCACGCCCGGCACGACGACCTGGCGACCGATTTCCGCGCGCTGGCGGGCCGCAACATCCTGATCCTGAGGAAGTCGGCGCCGAACCTCGACGATTACCGCAGGTATTTCCGCGAGGTCAGCACGGACAGCTTCGAAGTCCGCGGCGCCCGTTTCTGGCGGGTCAAGGGCGAGGGTTTCGATTACCCTGCCTATCGCGACGGGGTGCTGGCCGGCGTCAGACAGAAGTACTATGCGCTGCCAGGCTGGTTGCCGCAGACCGCCTGCTACATGTGCGACAGATATTTCCCGGGGGACGCGTGTCATCGTTGATGCCTGCTCGATTACCTGCTTGGCTGCGCCTGTTGCGCCCGCACCAGTGGCTCAAGAACGGCTTCGTCTTCGTCGGTCTGCTGTTCGGCCACGCCTGGAACGACCCGCTCAAGCTCGGGCAGGCGCTGGCCGCCTTCGCCGCGTTCTGCCTGCTGGCTTCCGCCGTGTATGTGATGAACGACCTGATCGATCGCGAACAGGATCGGCGGCATCCAAGAAAGAAGGACCGACCGCTGGCTGCGGGTAGCGTCAGCGTAGGCGCGGCGGTGGCGCTGGCGGGGGCCTGCCTGGTCGCCGGCAGCGCCGTCGCTTGGCTGCTGGCCGGTTCGGCACCCTGGATTTTCTTCAGCTACGTGGTCTTGAACGTCGGCTACAGTTTCGGCCTCAAGCACGTCGTCATCCTCGACGTGTTCATCATCGCCGCCGGCTTCATGCTGCGCATCCTGGCCGGCACGCTGGGCCTCGGCATAGCACCCTCGCAGTGGCTGCTGCTGTGCGGTTTGATGCTGACGCTGTTCCTCGGTTTCGCCAAGCGCCGCGCCGAGCTCAACGCGCTGCTGGCCGACAGCGCGGGCCACCGCCGCGTGCTCGAACACTACACGGCGCCCATGCTCGACCAGTTCATCGCGATTGCCGCGGCGGCCACCGTGATTTCCTACGCGCTGTACACGGTGAGCGCGGAGACTGTGGCCCTGCACGGCACGCGCGGCCTGATCGCGACCGTCCCCTTCGTCCTCTACGGCATGCTGCGCTACCTGTGGCGCCTGCACGCACGGGGCGGCGGCGGCGATCCGGCGCAGGAGTTGCTGACCGATCCCCACCTTCTGGCGGCGACGGGCGGCTGGTTGCTGCTGGTGTTTGCCCTGTTGGGCGGGGCTATAATGCCAAGGCCATGAGCTCTATCGACACTATTCCGAACGTCGAGTTTCTCGGTGATGCCGTGCCCTTCGTTGCGCGCATCCGCGAGATCATCGAGGTGATCCAGCTGTTCGAGGACTTCGAGCCCGATGAACTGGAAGGGCTGGCCCGCTACATGCGCTGCTACCGCGCGCCCCTGGGTACCGAGATCATTCGCGAGGGCGACGAGGGCGATTTCATGCTGCTGTTGCTAGACGGCAGCGTCGAGATCGTCAAGAAGGATGTGCGCGGACTGGCGCAGATCATGGGTACGGCCGGTCCGGGCAAGACCTTGGGCGAGATGTCGCTGATCGACGGCGAGCCGCGCTTCGCCAGTTGCGTTGCGCTCGACGCGGTCGAAATTGCCGTGCTCGACCGCGAGAGTCTTTCTCGCATCATTGCCGAAGAGCCACGCATCGGCGTCAAGCTGATGATGGAGTTGCTGATGCTGCTCAATCAGCGGCTGCGCAGCGTCAGCGCGCAACTCATGGACTGCATGGAAGCCCGCCGTTCGCGCATTCGCTAGGCCGTTGCGGCCGGCTGCGGTTCACTCGCCCAACGGGCGTACCACGAAAACTTCGGGGTCGTCGCCGTGCTCGAGCAGCAGGGCACGCACCCGGGCTTGCCAGGATTTGCGGAATCCGGCCGTTTCGTCCGGCGTGGCGCTGCCGTCGAGGCACTTTTGCATCAATTCGCCGGTTTGCGGCGCGAAGGGAACGAGTTGCAGGCGTGCGGCGAGGTCCACGGCCCGGCCGGTATCCACGCGCGTGTAACGGATTTCCTCGGCGACATCGGCGGAAAAATAGAGCAGCTGGCGACGGTCGAAACGGCCGCCGATGCCCTTGAACCCGGTATCAAAGGTGGCGCCGGTGAGCATCGCGACCACGTTGGCGATCACGCCGGTGACCCCCGACAGCTGATCCTGGCGGAATTCCACGCGAATCCCGCCGCGTTGCGGCAGGGTATCGGGATACAGGCTTTCCAGCGCTTTCAGCGTCATCCAGTAGGCCGCGGCGACGGTGGGGCAGGAGTGGCCGGACAGCTTGACCGCATCGATGTAGCGGTACTCGATGCGGCCATTTTCTGCAGCGCCAAGGAACTCGGCCAGCGGGTCATGGACCGTCAGGTGGCGAACCTGGCTGTAGAAGGCCGGCGTCTGCACGGCGCGCTACTGCTTCTTGACGAAGTCGATCACGATCTGCCCCGGCTCACGCTGCTTGTAGGTGATTTCTACCGCCTCGCCATAGCGCTGCGTGAGTTGGTCGAGCAGCGGCAACGGATCGTGGTCATTGACGAAACGCATGGTTTCGCCGGCACGCAGCGCATCCAGCGCGCCAAAGATGGCGGCGTGGCGGAAGCGTTTGGCAATGCCGCGGGCGTCGAAGGGATAGATCGAATCGGGAGAGAGATGAACATGCATGGCGAACTTTCGGTTGGGTGGGGACGCCCGAATTATGGTTCGCCCCCTGGAACTGAAAATTGATACAAATCATTTATAAATCAAAAACTTAAAACCATACTAGAAAAGTAGGTTTTAGTGCTCGCGAAATCCGGGAAATCCGGGAAAGCCGCGAAGCAGATTCCTGCTAGACGGCCGGCGTGGCGTTTGCGGATGCGCACACCCGATTGCGTCCGCCACGTTTGGCGGCATACACGGCGCCGTCGGCGCGCTCGATCAAGGTTTCGAGCGGAAGGTCCTCCGACGGCAGCAGCGTGGCCACGCCAAAGCTGGCGGTAATCTGCAGGGTCGGCTTGACTTCCAGGCCGATGTCGATTTCCTTGCTCTCCAGCGCCCGCCGCAGTTTCTCCGCGACCAGGCCGCCTTCGTGGGCATTGGCGTCGGTCAGCAGGATGAGGAATTCCTCGCCGCCAAAGCGCGCTACCAGGTCGATGGTGCGCACATGGCTGGCCAGCACGTTGGCCACCGACTTCAGGCAGATATCGCCGACGATGTGCCCCCAGGTGTCATTCACCTGCTTGAAATGGTCGACGTCGACCAGCACCAGGGTCAGCGGCAGGCCGACGCGGGCTTGGCGCAGACGTTCGAGTTCATAGCGGTCCTGGAACTTGCGGCGGTTGGCCAGGCCGGTGAGCGGATCGTGCAAGGCGATCTGCTCCAGCGCCTGCCGCGCCAGAGTGATCTCGGTGACGTCGACATCGACGCCGCGATAGCCCAGGTAGCGCCCGCCCGGATCGTATACCGGTTGGGCGCTGGTCGACAGCCAGGTCAAGGTGCCTGCCTTGCTTCTTGCTTCCACCACAAGGCGCTCGATCGGTTCCAGGGCTTGCATGCGCCGCGCGACCTCGCAGTCGGCACAGTCTCGCTTGTCGCACAGAGTGGAACAGCGCGACATGCCGAGCAACTCGCTCTCGCTGAAGCCGAGGATGTGCTCGACGCCCTGCAGATGCGTGTAGTTGCCTTCGGCGTCGGTTTCCCAAATGAAGGTGGGCGAGAAATTGATGGCGTCGCTCATCATGTCTTTCACCCGACGCAGGGTTTCCTCGTTGCGAATGCGTTCGGTGATGTCGGTGTAGGTGGTCACGAAGCCGGCCACCTTGCCGTCGATCTGCATGTCGCGGCCCTCGATCTCCAGGGTGCGGCCGTCGGTGCGCGTTCGTTCGAGGCGATGCGGCTCGAATTTCATCGCCAGCGCCACGGTGTCGCGGGCTTTTTGCGCGGGATCGACGTCGCCGTATTCGCCGCGCTCGGCGTTTCGGCGAATCACGTCTTCGAAGCGGACGCCGGGAAAGAGCTCCCCCTCGGGAAGGTTCAACAGATTCTCGAAACGTTTGTTCCAGAGTTCGATGTCGAGTCTTTCGTTGATTACGGTGACGCCCTGCGGCAGCGAATTGAGCACCGTGTCGAGATAGGTCGAATAGCGTCGTGCCTCGTGTTCGGCCCGCTTGCGGTCGGTGATGTCGGTATAGATGCTGACCCAGCCGCCGCCGGGCAGCGGCGCGCCGCGGATTTCAAGCACGTTGCCATTTGGCCGTTGCCGCTCGAAGACGTGGGGTTGCATGCCGCGCGCGCGCTCGCAAACCTGGTCGGCGATCACCTGCGGGTCTCCCGCGCCATACTCGCCGCGCTCGGCATTGAACAGCGCAAGCTCGCGCAGCGATGGCAAGCCATCGGCAAAAAACGAGTCGGGAAATTCGAGCATGGTACGAAATGTCTGGTTGCACACCACCATCTGCTGCTCGACGTTGAACATCGTTATTCCGCTCGGCAGAAAGTCGATGATGGTTTGCAGCGTGTGCTGATAACCGGCGCCTGGATCGCCCATGTCCCTCCCCCGTGTATTTGCTCTTATATCCGGCAATCATACCCGGCTGGCAGGAGGTCGCGCCATATTCCCGGACGTGGACGGGATGAGGCTCCCGCCGCGAACCGGCTGCGGAACAGCATCGATCCGGGAATTCGGCGGACTTTCGGCGCCAGGCCAAGCGGGCGCGGCTTGCGACTTCAGCTCAGGCGTTCCTGCCCTTTTGCCACAGCACGTCGCCGCCGCCGGCGGTCTTGTTCAGCCAGCGGCCGAGCACGAAGAGCAAATCGGACAGGCGATTGAGGTACTGCCGTCCGGCATCGGATACCGTTTCTTCCGCAGCCAGCGCGACTATTGCGCGCTCGGCGCGACGGCAGACGGTGCGCGCCAGATGCGTCAGGGCGGCGGCGCGTGCGGCGCTGGGCCGCTCTGGGCCGCACATTTCGCTGCCCGGTGCGGACGCAGTCCGCGAAGCGCCGTCGCCTTCTTCAATGGCAAGGGGGCTGGGGGAAAGGGGAATTCCGGCGCCGGGCAGAATGAATTCCTTGAGCGGTCCGAGATCGGCGTTGTAGCGGTCGATCGCGGCTTCCAGCCGTGCCGGCTGCGTGGCTTTCAGCAGGACCGCGCCGGGGATCGACATTTCGCCGCCCAGGTCGAACAGGTCGTGCTGGATGCCGATCAAAAGTTCGCGAATTTCAGCCGGCAGTTCTTCACAGAGGATTACCCCGAGCAGCGAGTTCAATTCGTCCACGTCGCCCATCGCGGCGACGCGGGCGGAATTCTTGGCGGTGCGCGAGCCGTCGCCGAGGCCGGTGGTGCCGGCGTCGCCGGTGCGGGTGTAAATCTTCGAGAGGCGGTGTCCCATGGTCAAAAGTTGGAGGTGGCGGAGCGGCGAAGTTTAAACAAAAGCGGTGCGTCAGGCTGAAACTCAGGCCTGGTTCTTGACCGCGGCGACCAGCGCCCCGGGTTCCGGTGCGCGCTTGACTATCAGTACGGCGCAGGACAGGCTGCCAGCCACGCCGTCTGTGGTTTGTCCCGCTATCTTGCGCGACAGACCCTTGCGTTGATCGTTGCCGATGACGACAAGGTCCGCGCCGATTTCCTGCGCCGTTTCGATGATCGCTCGCTCGGGCGACTTGGCGACGATCATGGTCTCGCAATCGATACCGTCCAGCTTGAGCAAACGGACTTTTTCGGCAAGATCCAATTCGGCTCTGGTGCGCTCGGCGTCCGTTCCGGCTGCCGCGAGCACGGTGACCGGCAAGTGCGATACTTTGGCGATTTGCGCGGTGACCTCGGCGACGGTTGCGCTGATCGGCGTGCCGTCCGTCGCCATCAGGATGCGTCGCACCCACGGCTGCGCCTGTGAGTTGGCGATCAGTACATGGCACGGCGAGTCGGTGATGATTTGCTGCGCAATGTCGCCGAGCAGCCGCTCCTTGACATCGCCGCTCGGCGGGCGGCGGCCGATGACGAGGATATTGCTGTCGGTGGCGCTCGCGGCGGCGACGATTTCTTTCACTGGCAGCTTGCCATGACGCACCATCGCTTCGGTGTCGACGCCGGCAATGAGGGCCTTGCGCTCCGCCTGGGCAAGTCGATTGCGGGCGGCCCCGTCGTCTTCCGGGGTTTCGACGCAGGTCATCAGGTCGAGCGTGACGCCGAAACGTTTCGCCAGCGCAATGGCAACGTCTTCCGGCGCATGGCTGAACTCGCTGCCGTCGGTGGCGAGCAGGAGGCGCTGGCGGCGCAGGCCATCGGGCAGGACGCCCGCGTTGCATTCCTTGAAGATACGCGCCCTGCAACTGCGGCAGACATCCGGGTCTAGCGTCCAGTAAAGCGCTCCAGTGGCATTGGTCATTACAGGGAAGAAGGCGCCTTCGCCGATGTCGCGCGTGTAGTCGCCCTGTCGAAGGAAACGGTAGCTGGACTGATTGAGCCGGTAGAAGTACAGGCCACCGCCCATGCGGCGGCGGCGGCGCGCTTCCTGGGCCAGCACCTCGGCGCCGGCGATGTCGATGTAGGACAGGCCGGAGGCGGCAATCAACACGGATTTTTGCAGCGGGTTGTCTTCGTCGATCTGTTGCAGTGCGGCCTGCACAAAGCTGGCGGCACCGAAATAAATCGAGCCGGTGATGCGCACGATGCGCAACTGAGGACATTCCGGGCGAGCCTCGGCGCGGACGAAATGATAGGCGCCTTCCTCGGGTGCCGGCACGACGGGCACGATTTCCGGCCGCGAGGTGCGATAGAGGAACATCAGGAGCGACAGGAAAACGCCGAGGAAAATACCGAGTTCGAGATTGAACAGGGTGCCGATCAAGGTCGACGCCAGAATCGCCGTTTCCATCTTGCTGGTGTGCCAGATGTGGGAAATGTGGTGGAAGTCGATCAGACCCCAGGCGACGAGGAAGAGGATGCCGGCCATGGCGGCGTTGGGCAGGTAGGCGGCAAGCGGCGCTACGATCAGTAGCACCAGCAGTAGGAAAACGGAGGCAAACACCGAAGCCAGCGGCGTGCGTGCGCCGGCCTCGAAATTCACGCCGCTACGGTTGAAGGATCCGGACGAGGCATAGGCCGAGAAGAAAGCGCCGACGATGTTGGACAGCCCTTGGCCGATGAATTCCTGGTTGCCATCGATGCGCTGCTCCGAGCGCACGGCGATGGCGCGGGCGATCGACACGGCCTCGGTCAGCGCCAGCATGGTGATGACCAGCGCAGGGCCGACCGCGTGGCTCAGGGTTTCGAGCGAGAAATCAGGCGCCGATAGCGGCGGCAGACCGGAAGGAAGAGCGCCGACAGTCAGGATTCCGGTATGCGCCTGTCCGTGCCAGATGTTGACCATGGCCGCCACCACGCTGCCGATGACCATGGCCGCGATCATGTAGGGAATTTTCCTGACGTAACGCTTGGTGAGGATGCCAGTCGCAAGCGTGACGACGCCGACACCGGCGACCCAGGGATTGATGTCGCCGGCCTGCACGATCAGTTGGCGGATGATTTCGTAGAAGGGTGTGCCGCGCGGGATGTCGACGCCGAAGAAGTTGCGTGCCTGACTGGCTGCAATGAGGACAGCGGCGCCGGCGGTGAAGCCAATTACCACCGAGTGCGATATGAAGTTCACCAGCGCGCCCATGCGCGCCAGACCCAGCGCTAACTGAAATATGCCGACGAGAAATGTCAGCGTCAGTACGATCTGGATATATTGGGGCGATCCTGGCTCGGCCAGAGGCGATAGCGCCGCGAAAACGGCAATCGAGATAGCGGTGGTCGGCCCCGATACCAGGTGCCAACTGGAGCCGAATAGCGCGCCGATCACGGCCGGTACCATCGCCGCATAGAGGCCGTACTGCGGCGGCAGGCCGGCGATGGTGGCGAAGGCGACGCCCTGCGGCAGCACGATCAGGGCGCCGCTGAAGCCGGCAAGCAAGTCGTCGCGAAGGCTGCTGCGTGTGACCAGCGGCCACCAGCGCAGGAAAGGAAACAGTTTGGCCAGCCGGGCAGAAGGCAGATTCATTTTTTGGTGCGCAGGCACGACAGGGGTGGCCATGGTATTGGAAAACCTTGAATATTAGCAGAGTGCGATATTACTTTGAACCCGCAGGACTGGACGCGGGGCGGCGTCATCAATCCGGCGCGGGATTGTCATCGGGGTTTTTTGGCTTGAGCTTGCGCCAGAGCGAACTGCGATTGATGCCCAACGCCTGTGCGGCGAGAGTCTGGTTGCCGCCGACGGCGTCGAGCACCCAGCGGATGTAATCGCGCTCCTGCTCGTCCAGAGTGGCTATGCGGCCATTCTTCTTGCGGAACACCGCGAGCTCGCCGGATCGCAAATGAGGCGGTAGCTGTTCCAGCCCCAGGGTGTCGCCGACGGAAATTGCCACCCCGCGCTCGATGATATTTTCTAGTTCGCGCACGTTGCCGGGGAACGCATAGGCCTGCAGGCGCTCGAGTGCATCGGGCGCGATCGCAGAGACCGGCTTGCCCATCTGCAACGAAAATTTGTGCAGGAGGTGTTGTGCCAGAAGCGGAATGTCGTCGGGCCGTTGCGCCAGCGGCTTGATGTGCAGGGCGACCACATTGAGGCGGAAGTACAGGTCCCGGCGCAGGATCTGGTCCGTGACGGCCTGTGCGACATCGCGATTGGTGGCGGCGACGACGCGGATATCCACCTTGGTCGGTACGGTCGCGCCGAGGCGCAACACCTCCTTCTCCTGGATGACGCGCAGCAGCTTGACCTGCATCTCCGGCGGCATCTCGGTGATCTCGTCGAGAAACAGCGTGCCGCCCGATGCGGCCTCGATCAGGCCCTTGCGCGCGCTTGCGGCGCCGGTGAAGGCTTCGCGCTCATGGCCGAAAAGCTCGTTGGCGAACAGTTCCTTGTTGAAGGCGCCGCAATTGACCGCGACCAGTGGGCCGTTGTGGCGGCCGCTGTGCCGATGGAAGAACTGCACCAGCAGTTCCTTGCCGGTGCCGCTGTCGCCGGTAACGAGGACGTTGCAGTCGGTGGGGGCGATCTGCCGCGCCAGGTCGAGCATGCGCAGGGTGGCAGGATCCTGGGTGATGAATTTGGCCTTGCCGCGGTAGCTGGCAATCTCGGCTCGCAGCCGCTGGTTTTCGCGGCGCAGCCGCAGCTTTTCCAGCGCTTCGGCGACGACTTTCCTGACTTCGTCGAAATGAAAGGGCTTGGCGATGTAATGGAAGGCGCCCAGCTTCATCGCGTGCACGGCGGTTTCCGTGGTGGCGTAGCCGGTAATGACGATAACCTCGCTGTCGGGGTGGAGCTTCTTGCAGGCATTGAGCAGGACCATGCCGTCGACCTTTTCCATGCGCAGGTCGGTCAGCAGCAGGTCGAATGGCCGGCTTTCGAGCAATGCCAGTCCTTCGCTGCCGCTTTGCGCCGTGGTGACCTCGTAGCCCTCCGCCGTCATGACGTGGCTCAAGTTGCGCACAGCGATTTCCTCGTCGTCGACGATCAGGATGCGATCAGGCATATTCATGCGCATGTGTAATTTCACCGTCTTGCGGCAGCCGCATGACGAAGGTAGCGCCGCGACCATCTTCGCTGGATGCCGAGACGCAGCCGCCGTGCTCTTCGACGATTTGGTAGACGATGAACAGGCCCAGCCCCATGCCTTTACCAACCACCTTGGTGGTGAAGAACGGATCGAAGATGCGCGGCAGGATCTGCGGGGGAATTCCCGGGCCATCGTCGCTGACGCGGATGTCGATGGCGGCCATCTCGCGGCAGGGCGCAAGGCCCGGGTCGACCGGCGCGGCGGCGCCGGCGCCATGCCGGTTGGCAGCGATCGTCACGTGGCCGTTTTCGGAGGCGGCTTGCATGGCGTTCTTGATCAGGTTGAGCAACGCCTGTTGCAACCTTTGCGGATCGGCTTGGACGACGAGGTCGGACGGGATGTCCTCGGTGATTTCCAGCCCGTGCGGAATATCGTCCTTGATGAAGCGCAGGGTCTGGCGGACGAGAGCTTGCAACGGCAGCATCTCCGCGCGGAACTGGCGCTCAAGGGTGAAATCGAGCAGCGAGCGAACAATGTTGCGGGCGCGCACGCTTTGCTCGTCGATCTGTCGCAGCATGTCGCGTTGCGGACTGCCGACGGCAAGCGCCGGGTCTTCCAGCAGGATCTGGCAGGAAGACCAGATGTTCGACAACGGATTGTTCAATTCGTGCGCCACACCGGCCACCATGGTGCCCATCGAGGCGAGTTTTTCCGAGCGCAGCAAATGCCTCTGGCGCTCCTCCAGTTCCTTCAGCATCTGGTTGAAGGCGGTGACGATCGAGACGATTTCCCGGTCTTCGCCGGACATGGCCAATGCTCCTCGTCTGCCGCGCGCCGCGGCATTGACGCTGTCTTCGATCTGTTTCAGCGGTTGCACCACCCGGCGCGACAGTGCTTGGCCGACCGCGATCATCAACAGCGCGACGCCGGCTACTGAAACGAACAGGATTATCCTGAACGACGACAATGAGGTCTTGACCAGCTGGCGCTCGGCTGCCACCACCGCTTCGCTGGTGGCGACGATGTTTTGTCCAACGCCCCGTACCTGCTGTTCCAGTTGCTGCAGGCGGCCGGGCTGTTCGCGGTTGGCGGCAAAGCAGGCATCGATCGCCTGCCGGTAGCGAGTCAGTTCTCCGCGCAGTTCAGCCAGCCTTTGCCCCGCACCGAGCGTGACGAAATCCCTGGCGTTGCTGTCGAGCAATCCAAGCATCTTCGTGCTGAAGGCGACGTTTTCCCGATAGTCGGCGTCTTGCCCGTAGAGAAAGAAGTTGCGCTCGAAGCGACGAATTTCGAGGGCGGTATCGAACAGTTCCGAAACGCGCTCGCCGAGCAGGATCTTGTCCTCCAGCAAGCGCAATTCCTCGTAGGCGAACAGGGAAATCGCCAATGTCAGCGACGCGATCGCTGCGTAGGCGAAGGCAATTTTTCCGCGCAGCGAAGGATGCGAGCCAAAAAACTTCATTAGATCATGGTGTTTGGAGGTGTGTCGCATTATGCAACATATAGTCGAGCGAGTGTGGCACTTACGACGGATAAGCTTGTTGCAAGGGTTTGCAGAGATTTTCTGGCTGCTGATGGGGGCTCATATGTTGCATATCGCAGCGCAGGATTCCCCGCGCAGGATAGGCGAATCTATAAAAATTCCTATGGAACAGGCGCTTGCCCGAAAGGGCACGGTCGCTGCATAGGGGGTCCATTCTTGTCGTCCAACCACGGAAATTCACATGCAAGCTTTTCTTCGGGATTTTTTCGACCGATTTTCACGCGCGACCGAGTTTGCCAACACCGGTAACCTCGGAGAAGCCCTGCGCCTGATGGCGAAGCGCCACCTTGTCGACGTCGAGCAGCGACAGCTTCATGCGGCGCGACATGAGGCGCGGAAGCTCATGCAGCGCCCACGCCAGTTTCAAGCGCCTGCCGCCGAGCCGGAAGTCCGCCGCCGGCGCCGTGGCAGGATTCCGGTTGCCAATAGCCTCTCGCCGCAAGGTGGCCCACTCAAAGAAACTTGCTGATAGGCATCAGCATGTCCTTGCCCTTGCCGATCGCCCGCTATCTGAATTCCGTGCTCGGTTCCCTGCGCCTGCTGCGCGAAAGGGAGACGCTGCGGCGCGACCTGCTCGCCGGGATCACGGTGTCGCTGGTGGCCATTCCGCAGTCGTTGGCCTACGCGCAGTTGGCCGGCGTGCCGGCCTATTACGGCCTCTATGCGGCACTGCTGCCGACGATCATCGGCGCCTTGTTCGGTTCCTCTTCGCAATTGTCCACCGGGCCGGTCGCCATGACCTCCCTGCTCACCGCCGCCAGCATCGCGCCGCTGGCGGCCCATGGCAGCGACGCCTTCTATTCGTACGTGATTCTGCTGGCCCTGATTTCCGGACTGTTCCAGATAGCCTTCGGCGTGCTGCGCATCGGCGTGCTGCTCAATTTCCTCTCGCATCCGGTGCTGATGGGTTTCATCAATGCCGCGGCGCTGATCATCGGCCTCTCGCAGTTGCCGGCGCTGTTGGGCATGTCGATGCACAATTCCGAGCACTTTCTGGCCGACATATGGAATGTGCTGGTCCATATCGACGCCCTGCACGGGTTGTCGCTTGGCTTCGGCCTCGCTGCGATCGTCATGCTGGTCGGTTTCAAGCGTCTGGCATCGAAGCTGCCGGGCGTGCTGATAACCGTCGCGCTGCTGACGGGCGCCAGCTACGGCGTGCACTATGCCGAGCTCGGCGGCAAGGTCATCGGCGAGATACCGCGCGGCTTCCCGGAATTCAGCGTACCGCCGCTGGACTGGAAGGCCACCATGGACCTGCTGCCGGCCGCGTTTGTAATCGCATTGATCAGCTTCATGGAAGCCATGTCGAGCGCCAAGGTGATTGCCATCCGGACGCGCCAGCCATGGGACGAGAACAAGGAACTGATCGGCCAGGGGCTGGCCAAGGTGGCGGCCGCTTTCAGCCAGTCGATGCCGGTCAGCGGCTCTTTTTCGCGCTCGGCACTGAACCTCGCCTCCGATGCCAGAACCGGGCTATCGTCGGTGATTTCCGCCCTGTTCGTGCTGCTGACACTGCTGTTCCTGACGCCGCTGCTCTATCACCTGCCCAAGCCGGTCCTCGCCGCGATCATCATGATGGCGGTGTTCGGCCTGATCAACATTCGCGCCCTGGCCAACGCCTGGCGCGCCAAGCGCGACGACGGCATCGCGGCGGCGGTGACCTTTGTGACGACATTGGCCTTTGCACCCAATATCCAGAACGGCATCCTGACCGGCATCATTCTGTCGCTGTCGCTGCTGCTGTACCGCATGATGCGGCCGCGCATCGCCCTGCTCGGCATGCATAGCGACGCCACCCTGCGCGACAGCGAGCGGCACAAGCTGCCGCCGCTGCATGCCAGTCTCGGCGCCTTGCGCTTCGATGGTGCGCTGCGCTTCGTGAACGTTGCCTACTTCGAGGATGCACTGCTTCGACTGGAGCGGGAGAATCCGGAAATGACCTGCATCCTGGTCAAGGCCAGCGGCATCAACGACATCGACGCCTCGGGCGTGGACATGCTGCTCAATCTGGTCGGCCGCTTCAAGTCCAGCGGCGTCACGCTGGTCTTCAGCGGCATCAAGAAGCAGGTGGCCGACGTCATGGATCGCACCGGCTTGACGCAGGCGATCGGTCAGGAAAACATTTTCCCGACCGACCAGGAGGCGCTCGACGTGCTGTGGCAGCGCCTGCCGCCTTCGCCATCGCCTTCGGGGGCGGCTGCTCAACCCCCGTTGTTGCATGCCGCATGACGGCGGCGCCGGGCTGACTACCGAACAGCGAATCGAGCGGGATCAGCATAGTCAGGCGCACGTCGACTGCGCCTTTGCGACCGTAGAGAAAGTGTCGCCCAGGCCCGTCAAGTAGACGATCACCGGTTCGGTGCCGGCGCGCCCAGCGCCGCCCTGATCGACGATGCAGGCGTCGGGCGCGGTATGTGCCAAGTGCAATACCAGGTCGGACTAGGGTCTGTTGACAATCAAGTCAGCCAAATAACCGAAGCGGTCAAGGCGACGAAAGAGGCAAAGCGTTCGGCGAGTTTGTCGTAGCGGGTAGCGATACGTCGGAATTGCTTGATGCGGCAGAAGAAGCGTTCGACCAAATTGCGGTTTTTGTACAGGTGATGATCGAACGTTCGCTGGACGAGGCGATGACATCGCGGCGGAATGACGGCTTCAATGCCGGCCGACGCGAGGTGCTCGAGAATGGCGTCCGTGTCGTAAGCCTTATCCGCACTGAGCGAATCCGGTTGCAGGTCCAGCAGAAGCGACAGGGCTTGAGGGCTGTCGCCGGCTTCACCTCCCGTGAGACGGAATCGGGCGAGCGACCCCAGACCTTCAACCAGGGCGTGGATCTTGGTACTCAGCCCGCCCCGTGATCGCCCGAGTGCCTGATCCCCTTTTTTTTGGGCGCACCCGCCGCATGCTGGTGAGCACGAACAATGGTGCTGTCGATGAACGTCTCCTCGAAATCCGCATCCTGCGCCAGATGAGTGAAGACGTGATGCCATACGCCTCGCCGCGACCAACGGGCAAAGCGCTGATAGACACTGTTCCACGGACCGAACTGCCGGGGAAGATCGCGCCAAGGGCTACCGGTGCGTGCAATCCACAGCACCGCCTCAACAAACAACCGGTTGTCGGCTGCCGTCCGGCCCGGATCGCTGGCCTTGCCCGGCAACAACGCCGCTATCCGTTCAAACTGATCGTCACGCAACCACACTCGACTCATCCTGACTCTGCCCAAAAGTCAGGATATGACCACAAACCACCCCCTGTGAACAGGGGGTCGGCAACTCATTGAGCGTAAACGACTATTTCCTCAGCTCAACTCAATGGCATTTCGGCGGGGCAATGAATGTCAACAGACCCTAGGCGACATCGCCATGCAGAGAGCCGCCGTGGCCCTACCCCAGAAGATGGTCTTGCACCGATGCGCCATGGGCTATGCTGGATGCTGCACAAGGACAGGACATGGGACGGGATAGCTGTTTTTTGCCGGGAGGATGCTGATGGGCGGCAAGAACGCCTCTGCCGGCGCAGGCTCGGCCTGGAATCCGGGCGTCGGTACGGGCATCCCCGCAGAGTTCCGGACGCTGGAGACGATCTTCCGCCCGGACTGCGTCTTCAGCGGCGTTGCCGAGATCGACGAGTTCGCCGCGCTGACCGGGCTGCCGCACGAGGAACTGACGGTATTCCGGCCGCAGCGGCTGGCGCTGCATGAAATCATCATTCGCGTGACAGCCGATATCGCGGTTGCCGAAGGCGACGAGGAAGAGGATTTTGGGCACAATTTCCGCCGCATCGCGGTGAAGATCCGCGACGACTTCGTCGCCCCGCAGATGGCCGAGATCGAACAGACCTACGCCGAACTCGGCCAGCGCGCCGACGTCCTGGTGCGCCGGATTCTTGCCGAAACCTTGTTCGCGCCGCCGGAGCCGCCGCCGCCGCGCGGCTGGTTCGGCCGCTGGCGCAGGCAAGCGCGCCCGGGCGCGGCGCCGGAATCGGCCGCGGAGCGCGAGTACCGCATCGTTGCGGCCTACAAGACGCTGGGCCTGGACGCCGCGGACCCCCTGCGGCGCGCGGTATTCAAGAGCCTCTACCGGGTGCTCGGCGCGCTGGCCGGCCGGCGCGGGCGCCTGGGGGCGGACCGGGAGCTGCTGGCGAAACTGGTCGTCCGCCACGTCTGCAACAGCCAGGGCAGCCAGGCGATCGGCCACATCATCGCGCCGCTGGTCGACGCCGCCATCGCGCGCCAAGGCTACGTCCGCGTCGCCACGCAAGCGGCGCCGGTGCTGATCAGCCTGAAGGGCGCCTCGGCGGCCGGCAAGAGCTCGCTACGGCCGATGCTGAAGCAGATCCTGCGCGAGCAGGGCATCGAAGCCGACGGCTATGCCACCATCAGCCCCGACGTCTGGCGGCGCCAGTTGCTCGACTATGGGTCGCTCGGGCCGGCGCGCAAATATGCCGGCCACCTGACCAGCCGCGAGCTGATGGTGATCGACGGCAAACTCGATCGCTACATCCGCGACAAGGCCAATCGGGAAGGAGCCATCCCCCACTTGCTGGTTGATCGCTTCCGTTTTGACAGCTTTACCGCCGAGAAGGTGGCGCGGGTGCTGCACGACACCTACGCCCGCTACGTCGACACGATGTACATGTACTTCATCGTCACGCCGCCCGAGGAAACCGTCGAGCGCGGTTGGCAGCGGGCGCTGGAGCGAGGCCGCTACAAGGCCGTGGAAGATTTTCTGGCCCATGGCGTGGAAGCCTATCGCGGCATGCCGAAGATCCTGTTCAAATGGCTGGCCAGTCCCCGGCCGGAATACCGCTACGTCTTCCTCGACAATCGGGTGCCGCGCGGCACCTTTCCCAAGACCATTGCCCGCGGCGACCGCGGCGCGATGGTGATTTACGACCCGGTGGCGTTCATCGACATCGAGCGCTACCAGAAGATCGACATCAACGCCGCCTCGCCGGAGGCGGTCTATCCCTCTGCCGCGGAGATGACCGTCGCAGCGAATTCGGGCTTCCTGAAGGAATGCGTGCGGCGCATCGGAACGCTTGAATTCGTCGATCGGAGCAGCGGCATGACCTACCTTCGGGCGCGCCAGGGAAACTTCGAGGTACTCGATGCGGCCCTGCTCGCACGGGTGCTAAGCGATCGGGAACTGGCTGCCACGCTGGGCGAGATTGCGCCCCGCATTGTGGCTCCAGGCCAGGAGTCGGCGCCGGCGGCACGGCGCGATACGCTGTCCTGATTGCAGAACAACAACCTTGTTGTCTCCAATGTATTAGGCGCTGCTACGATCGAGCGCTTCGTCAAGGGAGCGTCAAGAACCGATGCACGCCCCGCTCCTTGCCCACAGAGTGAGTTCCCGGACATGAGCTTCTCACCGTCGCTGCTGCGGTTCCTGCCTTTCCTGCGTTGGCTGCCCTACGGCGGGGCGACGCTGCGAGCCGACTTCCTCGCCGGTCTGACGGTGGTCCTGGTGCTGGTGCCGCAGTCGATGGCCTATGCCCAGCTGGCCGGCCTGCCGGCTTATTACGGGTTCTATGCGGCCTTCCTGCCGGTGATGGTGGCCGCGATGTAGGGCTCGTCGAACCAGCTCGGAACCGGACCGGTGGCCGTGGCCTCGCTGCTTACGGCTTCGTCGCTGACGTCGCTGGCGGCGCCAGGTTCCGAGCAATTCATTGCCCTCGCGATCATGCTGGCCCTTTTGGTCGGGATCGTCCAACTGGTTCTCGGGGCGTTCAAGCTCGGCGTCATCGTGAACTTCCTGTCGCACCGGTGATCGTCGGCTTTACCAACGCAGCGGCCATGATCATCGGCCTGTCGCAGGTCAACAAGCTGATCGGCGTGCCGATGGGACGGTCGGAACACTTCATCCAGGACATCTGGGGCGTTGCCAAGCAGGTGGGCGATACCCACCTGCCGATTTTGGCCATGGGTGCGGCCGCCATCGCCATCATCTGGGCGATCCGCAAGAAGGCGCCGAAGCTTCCCGGCATGCTGATCGCCGTGGCCGTGACGACGACGGCGTCGTGGCTGATCGGTTTCGAGCGCAACGCCGTTGCGACGATCGACCAGGTGGCAGAATCCGAGGCCAAGGCCTTGCTGACCGAGTTTGTCCGCACCGATGCGCGGATCAAGGAGATCAACGAGCAGCTTGCCGCCAGGACCGCCGAGTTGAAGGCGCTGCGCAAGGAGCGCGGCGATCTTTCCCACGAAGCGGTGACGCTGAACTACGAGGTGGAATTGCTGCGCCTGCAGCTCAAAGACCGCGAGGACGAGAATCGCCGCCGCAATCGGGCAATACGCAGCTTTGTCTTCGAGCGCGTCGTCGCAGCGGACGGCCAGGCGGCGGAACTCTATGCCGAAGGCAAGGTACCGCAAGGCAAGGCGTCGGATGGCCACCGCTGGCGCATCGCCCGTGCGGCCTCGGGCAGCATGAGGCTGACCGGCGGCGGCGAGGTGGTCGGTAAGGTGCCGGAAGGCCTGCCCTCCGTCGGCGTGCCGAAAATGTCCTGGGAGATGCCCGGCAGCCTGCTCTCGGCCGCCATCGTCATCTCGCTGGTGGGGTTCATGGAGGCGATTTCCATCGCCAAGGCCATCGCCGCCACGACCAAACAGAAGATCGACCCGAACCAGGAACTCATCGGCCAGGGGCTGGCCAACATCGTCGGTGCCGCGACCCAGGCGTTTCCAGTTTCGGGTTCCTTCTCGCGCTCGGCGGTAAATATCAATGCCGGGGCGAAGACCGGCATGTCTTCCGTATTCACCGGCCTGTTCGTACTGCTGACGCTGCTGTTCCTGACGCCGTTGCTCTATCACCTGCCACAGGCGGTGCTGGCGGCGGTGATCATCATGGCGGTGATCGGCCTGATCAATTTCGCGGCGGTCAAGCATGCCTGGCAGGCCAACAAGCACGACGGCATCGCCGCCGTGGCAACCTTCGTCGCCATCCTGGCCGCGGCGCCCCATCTCGACAACGGCATCATGGTCGGCGCCGGCCTGGCCATCGGTCTCTACCTGTATCGCACCATGTCGCCGCGCGTGGCCATTCTCGGCCGGCATGCCGACGGCAGCTTGCGCGACGCACGGGTGCATAACCTGCCGCCCTCCGAGATCGTGACCGCAGTGCGCTTCGACGGCCGCCTGTACTTCGCCAACGTGGCCTTCTTCGAGGATGCGATCCTCGATGCGGTGGCGGCCAACCCCAAGGCGCACGCCCTGCTGGTGGTGGGCGAAGGCATCAACGAACTCGATGCTTCCGGCGAGGAGGTGATGCACCACGTGGTTCAGCACCTGCGGGACGCCGGAATTTCAGTGTCATTTTCCGGCCTCAAGAAGCAGGCGGTGGACGTAATGCGCGCCACGGGGTTGCTCGAGTTCATAGGCGAACGGAATATCTATCCGACCGCCGATGATGCGCTGGAGGCCATCCACAGCGAGGCTGCAGCGCGCGGTCTGGACGATTCCGCGTGCCCGCTGCGGCCGCTTGCGGCACAGCGATTTGCATGATCAGGGTTTGCTGCGATAGCCGCCAACCCGAAAAAGCGCAGTAGAATATTATTGATGAGTCAATGTCTGTGCTGCTCTTTGGCAAGGACGCGAGAGTCCGTTCCTGTCATGTCCGTCGTTCCGCCCAGCGGTCGTCATTCGGCGACGTCGCGGACGGCTGGTTGCGGAAGCGGGCTATAAGTGCTGACCGGGCTTCCGCATCTTGACTGGTTGTTGTGGCTGTGCGCCGCCTGGCTTACGGTGGGCGCGCTCGGCATCGTCGCGTTGCGGCGCTTCGAGTTCGTCTCCCACGTGCTGTTCCCCCTCGGCGGCCTGATTTGCCTCGGCGTTTTCCTGGTCGCATTGAATGCGGTTTTCGCTGTACCGGAGTTGGCGGTGCTGCCGCTGGGATTGCCCGGTCTGCCCTTCCACCTCCGCCTCGACGCGCTTGCCGCGCTGTTCATCGCAGTAATTGGCGGGGTCGGTACCGGCGTCTCGGTGTTCGCCGCGGGCTATTTCCGCAAGGGCGAGGGTACCCCCCCCGGGCTGCTTTGCCTGCAGTACCACATCTTTATGGCGAGCATGGTCATGGTGGTGCTGGCCGACGATGCCTACGTTTTCATGGTGATGTGGGAGACCATGGCGATGTCATCGTTCTTCCTGGTTACCAGCAACCATCGCATCGAGGCGATCCGTCGTGCCGGCTATCTCTACCTGCTGGTGGCGCATATCGGCGCCATCGCGATCCTGCTTTGTTTCGGCGTGCTGCAGGCGAACACCGGCGACTACACCTTTGCCAACATGCGCGCCCAGCAACTTTCTCCGTTCTGGGCTTCCGCCGCATTCCTGCTTGCAGTGTTCGGCTTCGGCGCCAAGGCCGGCATCGTGCCGCTGCACGTCTGGTTGCCCGAGGCGCATCCGGCGGCGCCATCGCCGGTATCGGCGCTGATGAGCGGCGTGATGCTGAAAACAGCGATCTACGGATTGCTGCGGGTGAGCTTTGACCTCCTGCATGTGCAGTTGTGGTGGTGGGGCGTGATCCTGCTTGCGCTGGGTTTGGTCACGGCGCTGTTCGGCGTGATTTTCAGCGCGGTGCAGACCGACATGAAGCGGCTGCTGGCGTATTCCTCGATCGAGAATATCGGCCTGCTCTGCGTCGGCATGGGATTGGGCGTGCTGTTCAAGGCCTATCGCATGGACGGACTGGCGGCGCTGGCGCTCACCGCCTGCCTCTATCATGTCGCCAGCCATGCCTTCTTCAAGAGTCTGCTGTTCGTAGGTACCGGTTCGGTGCTGCATGCCACGGGCGAACGCAACCTCGGTCGCCTGGGCGGCTTGATGCGCTACATGCCCTGGGTGGCCTGGGCCACGCTGGTCGGCGTGCTGGCCAGCGCGGGCTTGCCGCCTTTCGGCGGCTTCGTTTCGGAGTGGTTGCTGTTACAAAGCTTCCTGTTCACTCCAGGCCTGCCCGATCCCTTCCTGAACATGCTGATCCCTGTGGTGGCGGCCGCGGTGGCCCTGGTGGCGGCGCTGGCCGGGTTCGCCATGGTCAAGTTCTTCGGCGTAATCTTTCTCGGACAGCCGCGCGAGGAAAAACTGGCGAAGGCGCATGATGCAGCGTGGTGGGAGCGTGCGGGCATGTTCTGGCTGGTAGCCGGCTGTCTGGTGCTGGGTTTGTTCCCGGTGCACGTCATCGAGCCCATCGGACGCGTTACGCTGCTGCTGGTCGGGCAGAACCTGGCCGACACGGTGCGCACCAATGGCTGGTTCCTGCTGGCGCCGATGTCGGTCGATCGGGCCAGCTACGCGCCCTTGGTATTCCTCGTGGTCGGCGCGGCGAGTTTCTATCTGGCCGTGATCATCGTGCGGGTGCTCTATCGTGGTCAGCTGCGGCGTGCCGCGCCGTGGGATTGCGGCTATCCAGCCGGTAATGCGCGCATGCAGGATACCGCTGAAGGCTTCGGCCAGCCGATCCGCCGGATGTTCGAGCCCTTCTTCCGCATGGAGGTCAAGCTTCCCTCGCCCTTCGACGAGAAGCCGGTGTATCGCATCCGCGTCGACGACCACTTCTGGCACTGGATCTACCTGCCGATCGCCGTGGCGACGGAAGCGGTGGCCAAGCTGGTCGGGCGCTTGCAGCAGGGACGCATTTCGGTCTATCTGCTATACAGCTTCGTGACCCTGATCGCCATGCTGGTGCTGGTGAGGCTATGAGCTGGTCGGGCGTCTTCTCGCAATTGCTGGAAATCGTCGCCGCCCTGTTGCTGGCGCCGCTCCTGACCGGCTGGGTGAACCAGTGCCGCGCCTGGCTGCAGAACAAGTCGGCGCCAAGTCTACTGCTGCAGTACCAGATGCTGCGCAAGCTGTTCCACAAGGAGTCGGTGGTTGCCGAGCACGCCTCGCCGCTGTTCCGCATCGCACCTTATATCGTGTTCGGCTGCATGGCGCTGGCCAGCGGCATCATTCCCACCCTGTCCATCGACCTGCCGCTGTCGCCGGCGGCCGACGCCATCGCGCTGGTCGGCTTGTTCGCCTTCGCCCGCGTCTTCATTTCCCTGGCGGCGATGGATATCGGCACCGCCTTCGGCAGTCTGGGTGCGCGCCGCGAAATGCTGATCGGTTTTCTCGCCGAACCGGCGCTGCTGATGGTGCTGTTTTCGGCGTCGCTGATCACGCAGTCGACCTCGCTCACCAGCGTCATCGAGACACTGGCGCACCGCGAGTTCGTCATCTATCCGAGCCTGGCTTTCGCCGGCGTCGCGTTCACCCTGGTGTCGCTCGCTGAAAACGCCCGCGTGCCGGTCGACAACCCGAGCACCCACCTGGAATTGACCATGATTCATGAGGCGATGATCCTCGAATATTCCGGACGCCACCTGGCCCTGATCGAATGGGCCGCCAGCCTCAAGCTGTTCGCCTACTCCTGTATCGGGCTGACGCTGTTCTTTCCTTGGGGCTTGGCCGAGGTCGGTTCGCCGGGGGAAATGATTCTCGCCCTGCCGGTGCTGGTTCTCAAGCTCGCCATCGGCGGCGCTTTGCTGGCGCTGATCGAGGCGGTCAGCGCCAAGATGCGCATTTTCCGCGTTCCGGAATTTCTCGCCACTGCGTTCATGCTCGCGGTGATAGGCATGCTGGTGCATTTCCTTCTCGGTTAATGATGATGCAGGCCTACCTGATCCAGTCCGTCAATCTGTTTGCCTCGGCGCTGCTGCTGCTGTCCTTCGCCATGCTGTCGCAGCGGCGCATTTTGTCGCTGATCCATCTGTTTACCTTGCAAGGGGCAGCCTTGGTCGCCGCGACTGTGGTCGTCGCCTACGTCACCAATCAGCATCATCTTTACTACTCCGCCGCGATCACGCTGGTAACCAAGGTGATCGTCATCCCGATCCTGTTGCACCGGCTGATCGACAGGCTCAACGTCAAATGGGACGTGGAGACGCTGATCAATATTCCGACCACCATGCTGCTCGGCATCCTGTTGGTGGTGTTCGCCTTCAACCTGGCGCTGCCGATCGCCAAGCTGTCTTCGTCCATCGTGCACAGCACGCTCGGCATTGCGCTGGCCTGCGTGCTGCTTTCATTCATGATGATGATCACGCGCGCCAAGGCGGTGCCCCAGGTGATTGGTTTTCTTTCGATGGAGAACGGCCTGTTTTTTGCCGCCACCGCGGCTACCTACGGCATGCCGATGGTGGTCGAGTTCGGCATTGCCTTCGACGTCTTGGTCGGCATGTTCATTCTCGGCGTGTTCATGTTCCAGATTCGCGAGCAGTTCGACAGCCTGGACATCCGGCATCTGGAAAAACTCAAGGAAGACTAGCCCGAGATGGAACAATTGCTGCTTGTTCTCGCCGTTCCCCTGCTCGGTGGTTTTGTGCTGGCCTTGTGCGGGCATCGCGACTATGCGCCGGAGGTCAACGTCGGCGTCAGCCTCGGCACCCTGGTTGCCGCCGGCCTGCTGACGGCGCGAATCATAGACCGCGGACCCATGCTGGCCTTCGACGACCAGTTCTTCGTCGATCCGCTCAACGTCTTCCTGATCGCGCTGACTGCCTTTGTCGGCTTCACCACCTCGGTTTTCTCGCGGCCCTACATGCGTCACGAGCGTGACTGCGGCAAGATGACGCCGGGACGGATGCGTCTCTATCACAGCATGTATCAGCTGTTCAACTTCACCATGCTGGTTGCCTTGTCCACCAACAACCTCGGCATTCTTTGGGTTGCGATGGAAGCGGCGACGCTGACCACCGTGTTGCTGGTCAGCGTCTATCGCACCGCAGCCAGCCTGGAAGCCGCCTGGAAATATTTCATTCTCTGCGGCGTCGGCATTGCCCAGGCCCTGTTTGGCACCATCCTGCTCTACCTGGCGGCCGACAAGGTGATCGGCGCCGGCGGCGGTGCCCTGCTGTGGACCAACCTGGAGGCGGTGAAGGCCCAGCTCGAACCCAACGTCATGGCGCTGGCTTTCGTCTTTCTGCTGCTTGGCTATGGCACCAAGGTGGGCCTGGTCCCGGTCCATAACTGGCTTCCGGATGCTCACGCCGAAGGTCCGACGCCGATCTCGGCAGTGCTGTCTGGCTTGCTCTTGAATGTTGCCCTGTATGCGGTCCTGCGCTGCAAAATGCTGACGGACGGAGCTCTCGGCAATCATCTTGCGGGCCATTTGATGATCGGCTTCGGCCTGCTTTCGGTGGTCGCCGCGGCCTTCTTTCTGTCGCGGCAGAAAGACATCAAGCGCATGTTCGCCTATTCCTCGATCGAGCACATGGGCCTGATGACTTTTGCTTTCGGTCTGGGCGGGCCGATCGCCAACTTCGCCGGTCTGCTGCACATGACGGTCCATTCGCTGATCAAGTCAGCCATCTTCTTCGCCGTCGGCCATGCCGCGCAGAGCGCCGGCAGCCAACTGATGGAAAAGATTCGCGGCCTGATCAAGGTCAATCCCATGGTCGGCTGGGGCTTGCTGCTGGGTACGTTGGCGATCCTTGGCATGCCGCCCTTCGGTGTATTCGCCAGCGAATTCCTGATTCTCACTACCGCCATGCGCGACTTGCCGTGGGCGACGCCGTTCCTGTTGCTGGCGCTGGGCGTGGCTTTCGCTTCGATCTTCAGCCGGGTGCAGGAGATGGTGTTTGGCGACACGGATTTGAAGCCGCTGGAGCATCCGCCGGCCTTGTTGCCCGTATTTGTTCATCTCGGCCTTGGCCTGATGCTGGGCGTCTACATTCCACCCTATCTGGTGGACTGGTATCAGCAGGCCGCCAAAATGATCGGAGGATGATGCCGATGCCGCTCTCCGCACTCAATTGCCAGTTCCATGCACTGCCCGGGCCGCTGCCGATGCAGCGTGCCACGGTGACGCGCGAGCAGTGGCAGATGGCGCCAGCCGCAGTCGATCAGGTCGGGGGCCGCTTGGTTTCCCTGTGGGGTTCGGACCGGCGCGGGATCGACGGCGGGTTTGCCGTTTCGGCCGCCTATGCATTGGCCGAAGGCCTGGCCTGGCTCAGTTTGCCCATACCCGTGCCCTTGCCCGATGCGGCGGGCGCGGGGCAAGCCTCCTATCCGGATATCGCTCGCGTATTTCCCGCTGCCGGCCGCATGCAGCGCGCCTGTCGCGACCTGCTCGGACTGGTCGCCGAGGACGCGACCGACCAGCGGCCATGGCTGCGGCACGGCGCCTGGCCCGAGGACTATTTTCCCTTGCGCCGCGAGAATTCCGGCGCCGAGTCATTCGCGTTGACTCCCGAGTCCTATCCGTTCGTGCTGGTCGAGGGCGACGGCGTACACGAGATTGCGGTCGGCCCGGTTCATGCCGGAATCATCGAGCCGGGGCACTTCCGTTTTTCGGTGATCGGCGAGCGCGTGTTGCGCCTCGAACAGCATCTGGGCTACAAGCACAAAGGCATCGAAAAGCGCTTTGAGCACATCGCGCCGCTGGACGGGTACCGACTCGCGGGGCGCGTCTCGGGCGATTCCACCGTGGCCTTTGCCTGGGCTTATTGCATGGCGCTCGAGTCGATCGCCGGCTGCGAAATTTCATGGCGTGCGCGGTGGTTGCGCGCCCTGCTGCTGGAGCGCGAGCGGGTTGCCAACCATCTGGGTGATCTCGGTGCGCTGGGCAACGACGCCGCGCTCGGCTTCGGCCTGGCGCAGTTCTCGCGCCTCAAGGAAGACTGGTTGCGGCTGAACCGCGAACTGTTCGGCCATCGCTTCATGATGGACCGGGTGGTCCCCGGCGGGGTCGATGTCGACCTCGATGCCAACGCCGGAGAGCGCATACGCCGCCAGTGCGACGAGATCGAGGCCGACGTACGGACCTTGAAGGGAATCTACGACGAACACAGCGGACTGCAGGATCGTTTCCTGACTACCGGGCGCGTATCGCCCAAGCTGGCGGCGCAACTCGGCCTGTGCGGCATGGCGGGCCGGGCCAGCGCGCAGGCCAGCGATTTGCGCATGGATTTCGCATGGGAGCCCTATGCTGCCTTGCAGGCGACCATGGTCAGCCACCGCAACGGCGACGTCGCGGCACGGGTGACGGTACGATTCGAGGAAATCCTCGAATCGCTGCGCCTGATCCGGGAGACGGTCAGGCGGCTGCCGCAGGGGACGCTGCGCATCGCGCTGAATCCGCTGCCTGCTGAAGGCGTCGGCGCCGGTTGGGTCGAGGGCTGGCGCGGCGACGTACTGGTGACGCTGGAGCTTGAGGCAGGCGGCATTCGCCGCTGTCACTGCCATGATCCGTCGTGGCAGAACTGGCCCTTGCTGGAACACGCCGTGATGGACAACATCGTTCCGGATTTCCCGCTGATCAACAAATCTTTCAATCTCAGTTATTCGGGGCAGGATCTCTGATGTGGCGCATGCTGGTACAAATTGCGAAGAACGGCCTGCGCACCGAGCCGCGGCCGGAGGCCAATGACGACTGGCGCATCGAGCGGGCGGAGGCAGAGCGCATCCATGCCGATATCCTGGCCATTCTCGGCCGTGCGCTGACCATCCGCGAAGTCGATGCCGGTTCCTGCAACGGCTGCGAACTCGAAATCCACGCGCTCAACAACCCCTACTACAACATCGAGGGCCTCGGCATCAAGTTCGTCGCCAGCCCGCGCCATGCAGACATGCTGCTGGTCACCGGCCCGGTCTCGCGTCACATGGAGGTGGCGCTGCAGCGGACCTATGCGGCAACACCCGCGCCCAAGCTGGTGGTGGCAGTCGGCGACTGCGGCTGCAGCGGTGGAATATTTGGCGAGAGCTATGCGAGCTGCGGCAAGGTGTCCAACGTGATTCCGGTCGATGTCGCGGTGCCCGGTTGCCCGCCGCCGCCGCTCGATCTGTTGCGCGGCATCCTGACGGCGATTCGCCGTCGGGAGTAGCGCCGGACGGACCGCCGCCAAGAGTCGGCGCTGGTGCCACGGCGTCCCAGGAGGGGCAACCGAGCCGCTCAGTTCGACTCCGGGTGGTCGTCTGCAGCGAGCAGTGCGTCGCGACCCAGCGACTGCAGGTCGGTAGTGCCGCTCAGCGCCATGGCGACGTTGATTTCCTGGCGCATCACCGACAGCATGTGGGCGATTCCCGCCTCGCCGCGCGCCGCCACGGCGTAGCCCCAGGCCCGACCCAGCAAGCAGGCCTTGGCGCCGAGCGCGAGCGCCTTGACCACGTCGAGGCCGCTGCGCACGCCGCCGTCCATCAATACTTCGAGCTTGTTCCCGACTGCATCCACAATTCGCGGCAAGGCGTCCGCGCTGGCCGCCACGCTATCCAGTTGACGGCCGCCGTGGTTGGACACCACGATGCCGTCGACGCCTGCCGCCGCCGCTTCGCGCGCGTCATCCACGTCGAGAATGCCCTTCAGCAGAATCTTGCCTGGCCAGTTTTCCCTCACCCACTCCAGGTCGCGCCAGCCGACGCGCGGATCGAACTGGCTATCGACCCAGGCCTTGAACGCCGGCAGGCTTTGCGCGTCGGGTACCGCCGCGGTCAGGTTGCCGAAGGTCAGGGGTTTGCCCTTGATCGCCACATCCAGCAGCCAGTGCGGATGCGAGAGCAGATCCCAGGCCTTGCTCAGGCGGCCGGCCAGCGGCAGTGCGCCCGCCATGCCATTGCGGATGTCGCGGTAGCGCGCGCCCATCACCGCCAGATCGACAGTGAGCACCAGTACCGGGCAGCCAGCCGCTTGTGCCCGCACCAGCAAGTCTTTGGCATAGCCACGGTCGCGCATCACATACAGTTGGTACCAGAAAGGAGCCTGGGTCGCGGCGCGAACTTCCTCGATCGAGCAGATCGATACGGTCGATTCGCAAAATGCGATGCCGGCACCCTCGGCGGCTCGTGCCGCCGCCACTTCGGCCCGGCGCGCCATGACGCCAGCAAGTCCGAGCGGGGCGAGAATCAACGGCATGGCGAACTCCTGCCCGAGTACGCGGCTGGACAGGTTCCGGCAGGAGACATCGCGCATGACGCGCTGGCGCAGCCGCAGGCGTTGAAACGCCCGCTGGTTGTCGCCCGCAGTTATCTCCTCGTAAGCGGCGCCGTCGAGATAATCGAACAGGTGCCGCGGCAGGCGCCGGCGTGCCAATTCCCGGTAATCGTTGGCGGTGGCGGGGGCAAGGCCGAGCCCGCGGGTTTCATTGTTCATGACATTCGCTCCGATTTTTTGCATCTTACAGCCCCCGCGCGACAAGGGCGCAGCCTTGATTTGCCGCTTCCGACGATGGAAACTCGGCTACCATGAGGGGGATTCCCCAAATCGGCAAGCCGATCCGTATCGTACAAGGACGCAGGCATGACGCTCAGCATCGACGAGGCCACGACGCAGCAGTTGCTCGAGTACCAGCTGATTTTTGAGCGTGCGCAAGTCGGCATAGTGGTATTGCGCGATCGTATCGTCCAGCGCTGCAATCCCCGCTTCGAGGAAATCCTCGGTTACGGCCCCGGCGAGCTTATCGGCAAATCGAGCCTGGTTTATTACCCAAGCGCCGAGGAGTGGAGCGAGGTGGGCCGCCGGGCCTACGCGGCGGTTGCCGCAACCGGAAGCTTCACCCGCGAAGGACTCTACCGCCGCCGCGACGGCAGCCTGATCTGGTGCCAGGTTACCGGCAGCTCGATAAATACGGGCGATCCTCGCGAAGGATACGTCTGGCTCTACTACGACGTCACCGAGGAAAGGCAGGCACGAGATGCACTGAAAGAGTTGCTGCGCGAGCAGACGCTGATTTTCGAACGCGCCCATACCGGCATCATGTTCGTCCGCGATCGGATGATCCTGCGCTGCAATCCTCGTTTCGAAGCCATCTTCGGGCATCCGCACGGCTCCCTCAGCGGCCAGTCGACCCGCGTGCTTTTTGCCGACGAACAGGCATGGCTCGAGAATGGTGCCAAGGTGTATTCGACGATCAACAACTCGGGGATTCTCGACGAGGAATTGAACTATGTCCGCGGTGACGGTTTGCCGATCTGCTGCCACGTCATCGGTAGCCTGCTGGACTCCGCAAATCCGTCCGCGGGTACGGTATGGCTGTATGAGGACATCACTGCCCGCCGCGCGGCAGAGGAAGCTTTGCGGCAGAGCAATCGGGAACAGCAGCTGATTTTTGACAATGCGCTGATCGGGATTTCCTATCAGCGCGACCGCACCGTCCTGCGCTGCAATCGCCGCCTCGAGGAGATGTTTGGCTATGCTCCAGGGGGACTGATCGGGCAGTCGACCCGCGTTCTGTTCGCCAGCGACAGCGAATGGGAAGAGGCCGGGCGCAGGGTCTATACGGGACTTGGCGGCGAGCAGATATTTGATGGCGAAATGCGCTACAGCAAGCGCGACGGTACGCCGATTCTGGCTCATATCATCGGCCGTACCGTCGATGTCGCCGATGGTCCGGCGACCTGGATCTGGACCTACGAGGACATCACCGCACGCCGCGTGGCCGAGGAGGCCCTGGCCAAGAACGTCAGGGAATACGCGCTGATATTCGACAATGCGATGATCGGCATCGCCTACATGCGCGGCCGCAGCTTCCTGCGCTGCAACCGCCGCCTGGAGGAGATTTTCGGCTTTGCCGCAGGCGTTCTGACGGGAAAGACCTCGCGCGAACTTTTTACCAGCGACGAAGAATGGGAGGTGACCAGTCGCAACATGCTGGCCGTCGCACGGGAAGGCAAGGGTTATTCCGGCGAAATCCGCTACCAGCGTCAGGATGGCACGCCGATCTGGGCGCGCGTCAAGGGCCAGCCGATTCAGGAAGGCGACGGGCAGGTCTGGATCTGGACAATGCAGGACGTCACTCGTCGCCGGCAGGCCGAAGACGCCTTGCGTCAAAGTTACAGCGAGATGGAACGCCGCGTTGCCGAGCGTACCGCAGAGCTTTCGCGGCAACTGTATTTCATGGAGCAGTTGATCGAGGCGATTCCCGGGCCAGTGTTCTACAAGGATCGGCAGGGACGCTATCTCGGCTGCAATCAGCGCTACATCGACTTTCTCGGCAAGCCGCGCAGTGCGCTGATCGGCGCGACGGTTCATGACATCGCGCCGCAGGATCTTGCGGACCGTTACCGGGCAGCCGACGAAGAGCTCTTGAGGAACCCCGGGTCGCAGGTATACGAGACCCAGGTCCAGCCGGCCCGCGGCGAACGGCGCGACGTGATGTTCCAGAAGGCAACGTTCGCGGATTCGGACGGCAGCGTCGGCGGCATCATCGGCGTGATGTTCGACATTACCGAGCGCAAGCGCATGGAAGAGCGCATGCAGCAGGCGGCAACGGTTTTCGATAGCAGCGTCGAGGGCATCATCATCACCGCGCCCGATGAATCGATCATTGCGGTCAACCGCGCTTTTACCGAAATCACCGGCTACAGCGAAAGTGAGGTGCTTGGCCGCACCCCGCGGATTCTGCAATCGACTCGGCAGGACAAGAGCTTCTATCGCGAGATGTGGGACACCATTGCGCGCAGCGGCCGCTGGCAGGGCGAACTCTGGAACCAGCGCAAGGACGGCAGCCTGTTTCCCGAATCGCTGACCATCAGCGCCGTCAAGGATGCCGCCGGCAAGGTGATGCACTATGTCGGTGTCTTTTCCGACATCACCGAAATCAAGCGCGCCAACGACCTGCTCGACCATCAGGCGCATCACGACCATTTGACGGGCCTGCCGAATCGGCTGCTGCTCGAGGACCGCCTGCATGGAGCCCTGCTGCGCGCCCAGCGCGAGCAGATGCAGCTGGCGGTGCTGTTCGTCGACCTCGATCGCTTCAAGAACATCAACGACAGCCTCGGCCATCACGTCGGCGATCGCGTCTTGTGCGAAGTGGCGAAGCGTTTTTGCGCGCTGACCCGCGAGTCGGACACCGTTGCCCGTCTTGGCGGCGACGAATTCCTGATCATCATGGAAGGTATTCACGATCCGGCGACGGCTTCGCGCATCGCCGACAAGATCCTCGACGACTTGCGCGCGAATCCGGTGACGCTGGAGCAGGAGTTTTTTATCGGCGCCAGCCTGGGCATCAGCCTCTTTCCGCAGGATGGAACCGATTCGGCAACCCTGATCAAGAACGCGGATGCCGCCATGTATCGCGCCAAGGAGCGCGGCCGCAATACCTATGAGTTCTTCAGCGACGACCTGACGCAATTTTCACTCGACCGCTTCAAGATGGAAACCGACCTGCGGCGCGCAATCGATCGCGACGAACTGATCGTCTATCTGCAGCCGCAGTTCGCCCTCAAGACCGGCAAGCTGATCGGCGCCGAAGCATTGGTGCGCTGGCAGCATCCACAGCAGGGTCTGGTGGCGCCGGGAAAATTCATTCCCCTGGCCGAGGAATCAGGACTGATCGTTTCGCTGGGCGAGTGGGTACAGTACGCCGCATGCCGTCACTGGTCCGCGTGGATCGCCACCGGACTCGAACCAGGCGTACTTTCGATCAATGTCTCCGGGGTCGAATTCCGCCGTGGACAGATACAGGACACGGTACGCAACGTCCTCGCCGCGACACGCATGCCGCCGGCGCAGCTTGAGTTGGAGATCACCGAGGGCGCGATCATGAGCCAGGCGGAGAACAGTATTCAGGTACTGCACGATCTGCGGGCGATGGGCATCAGCCTGGCCATCGACGATTTCGGTACCGGCTATTCGTCGCTGGCCTATCTGAAGCGCCTGCCGCTCAACAAGCTGAAAGTCGATCAAAGCTTTGTGCGCGGGTTGCCCGGCGACGCGGAGGACTGCGCAATTGCCCGCGCCGTGATCGCCCTTGGCCACAGCCTGCAACTGAAAGTGATCGCCGAAGGGGTGGAAACCGAGGACCAGCGCGAGTTCCTGATCATTGCTGGCTGCGACGAGATGCAGGGCTACCTGCGTGGCAAGCCGATGCCGGCAGCCGACTTCAGGAATGCGTTTCTGGCTTGAGGCAGTCGGCTTCAGTCCAGTTCGAGCAGCAGTTGTACATCCTGTTTTCGCACCGGCAGCCCGATGTGGTAGCCCTGCAGCAGATCGCAGCCAGCTTCCTTCAGGCATTCGGCCTGCATGGCGGACTCAACGCCCTCGGCGACAAGGCTCAGACCGACTGCATGTCCTATGGCAATGATGCCTTTGACCAGAGCCAGCGCCTCGGCATTGTCCGGTAAGTTGCGGATGACCCGGATATCTATCTTGAGTACGGATGCCGGCAAGTGGCGCAGATGGTCGAGAGATAAATTTCCGCTGCCGAAATCGTCGATGGCGATTTGGATGCCGCGCTTGGCCAAATCGCCAATAGCTTGGGCATGCGCAGCGGGCTGGTTGATGAAAACGCTTTCGCTCAATTCGATTTTGATCGCTTCCGGCTTGAGTCCGTACTTATTCAGCGCGGCGAGAATTTCGTCGCCGATGTCTTCCTGCACCACCTGTCGCGCGGAGACATTTACCGCCACGGGCGGCACGACATGGCCACTGCCGCGCAGTTCCACAATGTCCCGGCACACGTGATCAAGCACGACACGGCCCAAGTCCCGGATCAGGCCGGCTTCCTCCGCGACGGGGATAAACTCGAGCGGCGAGACAATGCCGCGCTCCGGATGGCGCCAGCGCACCAGGGCTTCCAGGCCTTCGATACGGCCGCTGCGTGAAGAACGTTGCGGCTGATAGACGACATACAATTCGTCGTGCTCAAGCGCCTGGCGCAATCCTGCCTCGATGTCGAGGTCGCGCCGTGCCTTGTTGCCGATCTTGGCGGAAAAAAACTGGTGAGTATTCTTGCCGGCCTGTTTGGCGTGATACATCGCCAGGTCGGCGCTGCGCAGTGCGCTTTCCAAATCCGCCGCATCCTGCGGAATCATGCAGATGCCGATGCTGAAGCCGATATGGGCCGGAACTCCGCCGGTATCGAAAGGTTCGGCGCCGGCCCTTACCAGGTTTTCCGCCACGCTTTCAACATCTTCCGGTGATGGCGTATTGGTCAGGATAACGGCAAATTCATCGCCGCCGACGCGTGCCACGATATCCGCACCGCGCAGGGTCTTGGTCAGGCGATCACCGATCGCCTTCAATACTTGGTCGCCGACCTGGTGGCCAAACAGGTCGTTGACCTTTTTGAAATCATCGACGTCGATGAACAGCAGGGCTGAACCGCCCTTGTCGCGGGCGTGACGTTGCAGCGTCTGGGTCAGGCTCAACTCGAAGGCGTGGCGATTGGCCAGTCCAGTCACGCCGTCATACAGCGCCATGCGTTCGATTTCATTGTCGGCCTCGACCATCTGCAGGCGCATCTTGCGGCTGACATAGCTGCCAAGTGCGGCGGAAGTGGCCAGGATGAGAAGCATGCTGACAAAAACGCGCCCGAGTTCCGCGTACAGATCGTCCATCGATGCGCGCAAGGCAATGCTGCCGACAGTCCGTCCCTCCAGTTCTACCGGAGTAACCAGCTTGATGTCGTCGAAGGAATAGATGTGCCCGTAAGGCGGCGCCCTTTCGCCGAACTGGACCTCGGCGTTCAAACGTTGGAAGCGCGCCATCAGGCTGCCGTCGACGCGATAGATGGCAGCCTCCAGAATCATTGGCGACGACTCTACCGTGCCGATGATCTCGGTCGCGGTGCGGCCATCCTCGAACACGACGGCGGCAGTGACATTGGCGGCCAGCAAGCGCGCCTGTGTGGCCACATTGTTCACCAGTTCTTCCCGTTCCCGGAAGCCGTGGTCGCCAAGCAGCAGCAGCAATGCCATCAGCAATGCGCTGCCGGTCGAGAGCAGGCTGAGTCGCCAGTAGTTGCGGAGGCGTGTTTCGGTCATGGCTTCAGTCGATCAGGGTTCGTGCCAGGCGCAGAATCTTGGAGCTGGGTGCCAGGCCGCTCTTTTTCATGGCGCCGTGGTTGATGTCGAAACTAACATGCCCGCCATCGGTATGCAGACCGATCATGGCGCCGCGGTCCACTGCGCCGGCACCCTCGGCGATCACCAGTATGGCCTGGGTGCGCGCCAGCACACCGAGTCGCGCGAGGATGCGCGGGTTGCCCGCTTCGACCATTACCGCTAGACAGGTGCCGAGATCTTCGGGCGTCGCGCTGACGCGATGAATTTCGAGCGTCTGCCCCTGCACTTTCTTTCGTTCGTGGCGACGCAATGCCATCGTCAGCGCGCCGTCGTCGAGTACGCAAAAGCGGAAGCTGCCAGTTGACGACGCTTGCGCCGGCCACTGGACGAATAGCAGCAGGTTGTAGATTACGGCAGCCTTGACTTCGTTTTCGTCGACACGCTCAGCCGCCCACGCCCAATGGCCCGGCAATGCCTGCAGCAGCGCCGCCAGGACTGCTGCGCAAAGGCGCCGCCACATCAGATCTCCAGCTCCCAGCGCAGGCGCCACTGTCGCCCGTCGCGCTCCAGGCTGTCGATCGGCGCGACTTCGGGGCCGAGCGGGTCGCGATAACGCTTGCCCGCCAGATTGTAGATGCCGAGGCTCCACAAGCCGTGGCCGTGCTGCCGTGCTTCGCGCAACACGAGGTTGCCGGTGACATGGCCAGCTACCCTGCCGAGTACGCTGCGACGCGGGCCCATTGCCTGTACGTTGAGGCCCAGCGTGGCACCGAGGCTGGAGATCGGTCCATCGATCAGCAGCTTGCCGAGGCGGCGTGGCGAGTTGACGGGTTCCCCGCCGGGTTGGTCGATCGACTGCCAGGCAAGGCTACCGCGCACGCGCCAGCCGCCGCCGAACATCGCCTCGACATCCGTCTCCCAACCGCGGGCCGAGAGCTTGTCGCGGTTGCGAAACACCAGCAGGTCATCCGCGGGATCGGTCTCCTGATCGATCAGGTCGCGCAGTACATATTGGTAATGGCCGATACCGAGTCGCAGCCTGGGCGTCGGCGTGAAGTCGAGCGTGGCTTCGCGGGTGCGAATGCGCTCCGGGCGCAGATCGGGATTGCCTTTTTGCGTTACTCCGTTGTCGCCATAGTCGCGCTCGTAGTCGTTAGGGGCGCGGAATGCACGCCCCCCCATCAGCTTCAGCGTGATCTCGTCGCGCGGATGCCAGATCAGGGCCGCCCGCGGCGAGGCGATGGTCGGCGCCGTGGTCTGGCTATCTACGCGCAAGCCAAAATTGGCCAGCCAGCCGGGAGCAATGCGCCATTCGTCCTGCACAAAAACGGCGCTCGTGCGGCCGCTGTGGCGGTCGTCTAGATTTTCGGCGCGGGGCGAGATATCGAAGTTGCGTTGCTCCAAACGGCCATAGTTGCGCGCTTCGATACCACCCAACAGGCGGTGGCCACGCCAGCCTGTCCATGTAAGCTGCCATTCTGCGCTCCACCAGTCGGCGCGAGTTTCGTCGCGGTTGGTGTAGCCGTCAAACGGATATTCCCCGTCATAGGCGTAGCGTCCGATATGGACACGTATCTGCTGGTCCAGCGCGTCCACCAGTGTCGAGGTGCGGGCAATGTCGAAATGATAGCCGGTATCCTGTGCGAAGTTGCCCGGAGCATCGAATACGGTGTCATAGTAGGCGGTGGGCACGTGCTTCCGTCGCTGCGAAAACGTTGCGCTGCCGCGCCAGTTTTCCCAACTGGTCTTCAGCATGGCTTTGAGGTAACGCTCACCGTCGCGCTTGTGCGCCAAGCCGTCGCTGGTCCCAGGCCTGTCGTACTCAGCGAAGTAGAGATCGTCCCCTCGTCGCTGGTAGGCGCTGATGCCGGCGACCCAGTCGAGCCCGCCGGCGGTGCGCCCGCCCGAGAGCAGGTTGGCCCTACTCCCGTGGCCGTCGCTGGCATCGAGCGAAACACGGCTGCCGTTGAGGTCGGCGCCAGTCCACAGCACCGCATTGACGATGCCGAACAAGGCATTCCCGCCATAGCTGGCGGATGACGGGCCGGGAACGAACTCCAGGCGCTTGATCCAGTCGATGTCGATCGGCGCTTCGTTGCCAACCATTGCCTGATCGTAGATCGGGTCGTTGTTGCGCGCGTCATCCACCAGCAACAGGATGCGCGTGTTGTAGTCACCCGGTCGGCTGAAGCCGCGCACGCCAAGGTAGGTGTAGCCCCGGTCGTAGCTGGTGTAGACGCCCCGTGCCGATTGCAGCGCCTCGCCGATATCGCGGAAGCCGAAGCGGCGTATGTCGGCGGCGGGAATCACGGTTGCGCTCGATGGTGCTTCCGCCAGCGGCTGGGCATAGCGGGAGGCTCCCTGGACTTCAACGTGAAGCAAGTCCTCCAGCCCCATGCCGGAGACTTCGTCGCCTGCAAGCAGCACCGCCGGCATTCCGCATGCAGCGATGAGTCCCGCCGAAAAGATCAGCTTGAATTGCATGCGCTTGGCCCGAACCGTATCGCAGAGACTGGATGGCAAATTCTACCCTCTTCCAGTCCGCTTACTTCTATCACAGCCTCTGCTGCTCAGGGATCGCGCCGCAAAAGCGTAGGTCCGGTTTCATATCGGATGACCAAGTCGAGCGTACTGGCAACAGGTTCCGATCCTGCCAGCGCAGGCGCCAGTTGCGCCTGTTGCAGGCGGCTGAACAGGCCGTCGAGCAACTCCTTGGGTACCGGGTCGCTCTTGATCACCGTGAGGCGATCCACGGTGCCCAGCGACGTCACGTACAGGCGAACGGTCAGGCTGCCGGAAAATGGGACCGGAATTTCCTCCAGCGTCGCGAGATCCGGAGCAACGAGAAACCGTGCCTTTTGCGTCAGCTTGCCGGCGACAATCGTTGTTCCAGCGCCGGAAGACGCGGGCAATTGTTGTCGCGCTGGAATCGGCAGGGGTGGCGGGCGCTCTTGTTGTGGCAGCACCACGGTCAGCGTAATTGCCGTCGCGGGGTTTGCCAAATGTCCGGCGGGTCTCGCCGACAGCAACCAGCCGCCGCACAAATGGAGTGCCAGCGACGCAGCAAGGGACCAGGCAAGCCGCTGCGACCTCAATCGAAGAGCCTGTGTTCGATCGCGTAGCGGATCAGATCGGCGTTGTTGCCGATGCCAAGCTTCTCCATCAGGTGGGTCTTGTGGGTGGTGACGGTCTTCGGGCTGAGATGAAGTTGCTCGGCAATTTGGCTGAGCATCACGCCCTGTGCGATCAGGCGCAGCACTTGCCACTCGCGCTGACTCAGGCTTTGGTGGGGGTCGCCGGCGCCGTGGGCAACCGTATCGAAAGCCAGCGATTCTGCAATTGACGGATCGATATAGCGTTCGCCGGCGCCAACGCGGGTGACGGCGGTGAACAAGGTGTCGGGACTCGATCCCTTGGTGATGTAGCCGGATGCCCCCGCCTGCAGCGCGCGGCGCACCGTTCCCGGCTCATCGTGCATGCTGAGCACCAGAATCGGCAAATCGGGCTGCGCCTTCCGGGTCTGCTCGATCAGGCTGGTGCCCGACGCGCCGGGCATGGTCAGATCCATGATGATCAGTTCGGCTTCCTCGCTACTCGCCGCTGCCAGCGCTTCCGCCGCATTGGTGGCTTCGCGTACCACATTGATTCCCGAAAATGAGTGCAGCATCTGCTTGAGGCCGACGCGGAACAGCGTATGGTCGTCGGCGATGATGATTCTGATCATGGCGGGGTCGGGCTCCAGTCGGTATTGTCCGCCTTGAGCGGAACTTGCGGAAGTGTCACAGAAAGACGAGTGCCGGCGCCCGGAGTGCTGTCGATCTCAAGTACGCCGCCAAGAGACTGGACGCGTTCGGAGATTCCCAGCAGTCCGAAGTGCGTCGCATGGTTCACCTGCGTCGTTTCGAATCCCTTGCCGTCGTCTTCCACCAGCAGGCGCATTTCTCCCTCGTGGTGGCTGAGCGTGATGTGTACGTTCCTCGCTTCGGCATGGCGGACGATGTTGGTCAAGGATTCCTGGACGATGCGGAACAGCGCGATGGCGTAGTCGTCATCCATCCTGTCCGCGGCCTGGGTACAGGAAATGCTGCACTGGATTCGCGCGGCGCCCAATATGCGGGCAGCAACCCATTCGATCGCCGCAGCCAGACCCAGGTTGAGCGCAGCCGGACGCAGGTCGGAGGCGATTGTTTTGACGCTGCGATAGGCTTCGGCAATCATTGCGTCGATGCTGTGTGCCGCTTCGCGGGCGTCGGAGGACTCTGCCGGGAGGCTGCGTTCAAGCAATTGCAGATGCATGCGCGCGGTTGTCAGTACCTGGCCCAGTTCGTCGTGGAATTCGCGCGCGAGCCGCTGATGTTCGCGTTCGATCAGGCCTTCGCGATGCGCCCCGAGTCGACGTAGATCGGCGCGCGAGCGTTCCAGTGCCTGCTGGACGTTCTTGAGCTGGGTAATGTCGAGAATGACGCCGCTCACCGAGACTTTGCCGTCGACCGTGGACTCCAACGTGGCGCGGATTTGCAGCCAGCATGCAGCATCCGTTTCCGGATTTCTGCGACCGGTCCATTCCGACTCACGGCCGGTTTCCCGTCCCGCGGCAACTGCCTGCGAGAGGGCGGCCCACTGCTTCAACAGCGATCTACGGTCGTCCGGATGGATGGCGTCGAGAAAGAGCACGGGATTGGCGATAATTTCCTCGGGACTGCGGTGCAGCAAGCGCTGAATACCTTCGCTGAGGTAGGTGAACCCCTCGTCGCCCCGGGTGTCGGTGCGGTACTGGAACACTGCGACCGGAATGTGATCGGAGACCTTGCGCAGGCGATTCTCCGAGTCGCGCAACGCAAGTTCGGCGCGCTTTCTGTCGCCAATATCCAGCACCACGGTGCCGGTGCCGATGGGAATCCGTCCGGAATGGGTGTAGATGGGGAAATAGGATATCAGCCAGTGCTTGTCCTGTTCCGGATCGGCCGGCGTGCGGCCCGATATCTCGATGTTGTGGAAGCTGTGGCCGGTGACCAGCACTTCACGCATCAGCGGCACCACGTTCGAGGCGAGGTCAGGAACAAGCTGTTCGATCGGGCGGCCGATGTGATCCCCGGCGGCGCGTCCGTTGATCCTGGCCAGTGTTTCGTTGATGCGGACAAAGCGCAGATCGCGATCGAGGATGGCCATGCCCGCCGGGGAGGCGTCGAAGAAGGCGTCGAAGGCAGCCTCGCTGCGTTCAATATCGCGGGCCATGCGACGCTGCTTGTGAGCCGACCAGAGTGCGATCAGCAGCGCGATGGCGAGGCCGCTGGCGGTCAGCGTGAGCGCAACCAGGGTGACTTGTTGCCCGGTATACGCCCGCTTGGCCGGTTTCAGCCAGCGTTGTCGCAAGGCTTCGACGTCCTCGGGAGAGAAGGAGCGTTGGGCTTTCTTGATGATCGCTTCCAATTGGGGCCAGTCGCCGCGCATTCCAATGACGTGCGGAAACTGGTACTGGGGCAGCGGCGAGGAGAAGGTCAGGTGCCCGTCTTCCAGCGCCGACCTGCCTGTGCGCGCGACGACATCGATCGCACGGGTTTTCCCTTCCTCCTGCAGCGTGAACCATTCCTCATAGACGTGAAATTCAAAGCGCACGCCGATGCGATTTTCCAGTGCGCGCATGTAATCGGCCGCAAATCCCGCCTGGCTCTCCTGTTCAGTGAAGTTGTAAGTTCCCGTCGCCTGATCGGTACCGTAGTGAATCACGGGATGGGTGCGCAGCCATTCGCGTTCGTCGGCGCTCAGCAGCAAGGTTCCCGCGAGCGCCGTCCATGACTGCAGCACCAGGCACAGCGCCAGCGCGACGCCGATGATGGGGTGGAGCGGGATTTTGTCAGGGGAATTCATCTAGCAAGCATTGGCGCACCAGTGGTGCCTATCCGGGCATTAGGGCTGCGTCGGCCGAGCCAGGCCAGCGGCAGGCAAATAGTGATGGCATCGGCAGCAATACGGAATCAGGGAAGCCCTGTCGTCGAATCAGGTTTTCCCTACCAAGAATCCGCCTTTGCTGATGGCGCGCGAGGACGTGCAAGGGAATCATTGTTCTATCTTCTTAGACACGCAGCACATGCCAATGATATCCCTTCGGCCGGCAGCTTATCCGCGAGTGCCAAGCGTCATTCGCCGTGGGCCAGGCAATGACGGCTTTTCACTGGTCGAGCTGGTGGTCGTCGTCGCGATTATCGGAATTCTCACCGCGATCGCCGCACCCGCTTACAACCAGTACATGATCCGTGCCAACAAGTCGGCCGCCAAGGCCGTGCTGATGGAAGTGTTCAGCCGCGAGGAGCAGTACATGATGAACTCGGGTAGCTACGGCACATTGGCACAGCTTAACTACACGGTGCCGACGGAAGTCAGTACCTATTTCGACATAACGCTGACCACTGGAACCAATTCGGGCTCCACGGTGGCTGCCCTGCAGGGCATGCCTATCTTCACCATCAGCGCCAGCGGCAAGGCTGGCACTTTGCAGGAGGGCCAGCCGGCGGCCGGGGCAAGCACGGCGTTTTCGATCAACCAGTTCGGACTCAAGCTGCCGGTGGCCGAATGGTAGCCACTCGCCGCCGGGCCTCCGGATTCAGCTTGATCGAAATGATGATGGTGATCGCCATCGCCGGAATATTGATGAGCATCGCGGTCCCCGGCATCAAGACCCTGCTCAACACACAAAAAATGAAGTCCGCGACCTTCGACCTGGTAGCTACGGCGATGTTGGCGCGGAGCGAAGCCATCAAATGGAGTGGGGCATCCTCTTCGTCCATTTCCATTGTCGCTCCGTCAAACGATTTCAACAGTGGCTGGTGCATCGTGTTCACCAGTTCCACCACCTGCAGCACATCCAGCCCCGGCGATGGCGTGATGCAGATCATCAGGCCAACCACGGGTATCACCTATGCGTATCAAGGTACCGCGGCGCCGATCATCTTTACCCGTACCGGACGCCTGTCCGGCGGTGTGGCGGTGAAATTGCTGGTGACCGACGACGATAGTTTTGCCACGCCGCGCTGCGTCACCTTCGACACCAACGGCAATGCCAGCGTGCGGGTCATGGCGGCAGGAACCACATCATGCTCGTGAGCGATCGCGCCGTGATGGCTCGCCAGCGTGGATTCTCGCTGCTCGAAGTGATCATTACGATGGCCATACTCGCCGTCGGATTGCTGGGGCTGGCCGGCTTGCAGGCCAGGTCGATCAACGCCGAGGCGGATTCCTTTTCGCGTTCGCAGGCCATGATGCTGGCCAACGAAATGGCCGACCGCATGAATGCCAACCTCGCCGAGGTCAAGACCAGCACCTCGGCCAACACCGGATACAACCAGCAGGATGGCAGTAGTGTCAAGGTGGTTTTCGGCACCAGTTACAGCAACGACTGCATTACCGTCGCCAACAGCACCTCTGCCCTCCAGGCTACCTGCTGCGCGGCGAAGGCAAGCATCGCGGCGCGTGACTTGTGCGAATGGGATCTCTCCCTGAAGGGCATCGGTGAGTCCGTTGGCGGCAGCAAGGTCGGCGGCATGAACGGGGCGCGCGCCTGCGTGTTCAATACCGGCACCAGCGGCGTGTTTCAGGTGGATGTCGTCTGGCAGGGCCGCGATATCGGTGTCGTCCCGAGCGACAATACCTGCGGTTCGACCGCGATCACGTCGCGCCGCAGCGGGGTCAGTCGCGTCATCCGCGTTGCCGACCTGGATGGGACCTGAGCCGTCATGAAGACCTTGCGACACTGGCGGACTTCCATTCGCGGATTCAGCCTCATAGAACTGATGGTGGCGATGGGCATCAGCATGATTCTCCTGGCTGCGCTGTCATCCATTTTTGCCCAGTCGATTACCACCCGGGAAAAGATCGACCGTGAAGGCCGCAAGATCGAAACGGCGCGCTATTCGCTCGATACCCTGGCCGAGGATATCCGCCTCGCCGGCTATTTTGGCAACTACTCGCCGCCTTTTGCCAGTTCGACGCCCGCCGACTGGAAATACGTCGATCCCTGCTCGACCACCGGAGGCAGCCCGCTGCCAGGCTGGAATGCGACGACGTCGCCGGTTCAGGTGCCTTTCCCGATCTTCGGCTACGAGGCGCATGGCACCGGCAGCCTGCCGGCGGCGCTGACCGCCTGCCTGGATAATTACAAGACGGAGACCGATGTCTTTGTGGTGCGTCGCGCCAGCACTACGTCGATCACGGCAGGCGGCACGGGCTATGTGGCCAGCGATACCTATCTGCAGGTCTCGTCCTGCCCCGACGGCACGGTCGATACCCAGGCGTTTCACGCCATGTCGACTGCGACCAGCACCGATTTCAATCTGCATGTATTGGGATGCACGTCGACCACGCCCGGCGCGAATGCATCGGTGCGCAAGCTGATTACTAGAATCTACTTTATTTCGCAGTGCGACGACTGCGTCAATGATCTCGATAGCAATGTGGCGACCACGGGTGACGGCATTCCTACGCTGAAGATGGTGGAACTGGCCATTCCCAGCACCGGCGGCAGCACGTTGCGTGTCGTTCAGAACGTGAGAACCATTGCGCCCGGCGTGGAGAATCTTCATCTGGAGTATGGAATCGACACCACGGATGACGGGGCGGTGGACG